>Ga0302248_1000051_pt1 | contig 130810 bp, 97 predicted proteins | sample AAG_UR_Leu_MG_FD_193528 | JGI IMG/M metagenome (GOLD analysis project Ga0302248, IMG submission 193528) | Enriched activated sludge microbial communities from anaerobic digester in WTTP, New Holstein, Wisconsin, United States - AAG_UR_Leu | ecosystem: Engineered > Bioreactor > Anaerobic >...
GGGCTGGCCGATCACCGCCGGGGCCAGCGACAAGTACGTCTACGTCGGCGACTGTCTTAACCACCGGGTGGTGCGGGTCGACAAGAAGTTTGCCGCCGAGGAGACCTGTCCGGTCAAGTAGCGACATCGGCAACGCCTCTACCACCGTCTGAGCCACGCAAGTGGCACTATTATAGCCCCTTAAGCAGGGTCGGCCTGTTCTGAGAATTCTCGCAACTTCCCGGCAGGATTGGTGTATTTCCCCTTGAGGTCTACAACTGGCATACAACTAGGAGAGGGGAGCAATGCCGGCGGTCGTCCACAGAACCAAGCGCAGGGAACACACGCGCCAGCGCATCCAGGAACTCCTCAAGGCCCGGGCCGCGGCCGGCGCGCAGCTTTCGAGCGAGCGCGAACTGGCCCGGGAGATCGGCGTCTGCCGGGTCACGGTGCGGCGGGTGCTCGCCGACCTCGAGCGCGAGGGCTGCCTCGAGCGCCGCCACGGCGCCGGGACCTTCGTGGCCGACCGGGGGACCGGCCGGGGCCGCGCCCGGACCGCGCGGCTGGCACTGGTCGCGGCGCGCGACTACCGAACGATGCCCGGCTGGGACCTGCGCAAGGAGATGCTCGCCGGGCTGGCCGACGGCTCCCGGCGCGCCGGCGCCGAGCTCGCCGAGATTCGCCTGGACCACCCCGAGGAGGCCGCGCGGCTCGAGTCCGCGAGCGAACTGCGCCGCTACGACGGCTTCATCTCGCTGGGCGTCGACGATCCGGACCTCCTCGCCAGTCTCGCCGCCCTCGACCGCGGCCCGGTGGTCCTGCTCGACGGCTACGTGCGCGGGCTGCCACTGACCATGGTGGTGGACGCGGGGCTCGAGGGCATGCGCGAGGTGACCCGGCACCTGCTGGCCCTGGGCCACCGCCGGATAGCCTTCATCGACTGCTTCAACCGCGCGGTCAACAACCCCGAGAAGTTCGCCGGCTACCGCGCCGCGCTCCTCGAGCGCGGACTGGCCGTCGACGAGGCTCTCGTGGCCGTGCCCGCGTCCGAGGACGGGCTCTACGACGCCGAGCCCTTCGGCGCCTACGCGGTGGACGAATTCGTCTCCGCGGCGGTGCGGCGCCTCCTGGCGCTCCCCGAGCCGCCCACCGCAATCATCGGCTTCGACGACGGCCGGGCGCTGCCCGCAGTCCGCGAGGCCGAGCGGCTGGGCCGGGGCGTGGGCCGGGACTTCAGCGTGGCCGGCTTCGGTGACCAGGCCGTGCGCCGGGGCTGGTCCGACCGGCTGACCAGTTCGCGGATCTACCCGCGGCAGATGGCCCGCGAGGCGGTCCGCGCGGCGCTGGGCGGCGAGCGACCCCGCGAGGCCCGGACCGTCTTCGTGCCCACGCGGCTCTTCATCCGCTCCAGCACCTGCCCACCGAACACGCCACCCGAGGAGGAGACCAGCCATGTCTAGATTCCTGTTCCCGGCCGTCCTGTCCCTTTCCCTCGTGATTGCGGCGACGTCTCCCCGAGCCGCGGAAGGCTGGACCCTGGCCGACGACCAGAACGCCGGAGCGCGCGAGCAGCACTTCCTGGTATGGTCTCCGGCGCTGAAGAAGGCCCTCCTGCTTGGCGGGGTCGCGGCCGAGAACACGCCTGTAAAGGGCGCCTACGTGATGGCCTTCGACCCGGCGGCCAAGTCGTGGGAGGCGCTCGCCGCGGACAGTCCCAAGTTCGGCAGGGCCGAGGTAACCGCCGCGACCATTGATGCCGACGGCAGGAACGTCTTCATTCTGGCCGGCGCCCAGGTCTGGAAGTTCAGCGTCGACTCCAAGGCCTGGTCCGCCCAGGGCGAGCCGCTCAAGGACTTCACGCTGACTGCCGTCACGCTGGCCTGCGATCCGGTCAATGGCGGCCTGGTTCTGCTCGGCGCCGAGACCGCTTTGGACCGGGTCGGCTGGATGGGCGGCATGTTCCTGAGTGCCTCGGACGGCAAGTGGCAACCCCTCGTCTTCGGCGACGCCGCCGCGCGCGAGGCCCACGGACAACGCCGTGCGGCCCGGGTCGCTCTGGAGGAAATGGTTGGCCGGACGCGCCGCGCCTGGTACCGCGACCCCAAGGGGGAGGGGAGCGACGCGGAGCGCAAGGACCTGGCCGAACGCTGCGCGGCGCTGAAAAAGCTGGCCGGCCTGGGCGACATGTCCGGCGAGGTCGACAAGGTCGCCGGATTCGTCGCGCAGAAGAACCTGCTCGACGCCCTGAAAGCCGCGCGCGCGTTCCTGCGCCGGTTCGAGGAGGCCATGGAGGCGGCCAGCCCCGTCCCGCCGACGCGGCGGCACTCGCCGGTCGCCTGCGACCCGGTCAACAAGGTCCTGGTCCTCTTCGGCGGCGACCACGAGGACTACATGACCAACGACACCTGGGTGTTGGACCTCGCCAAACGCCAGTGGCGCAGGGCCAATCCGAAGACCGCACCGAGCCCGCGCGCCGGCCACGGCCTGGTCTGGCTGCCCAAGAACCGTAAGCTCGCCCTCTGGGACGGCTTCCGCCACAACAGCAAGTTCGGCGACTACCGCGGGTTCCAGGCGGAGCTCCTGCCGCAGCGCGAGCTCTGGCTCTACGACGTCGCCGCAGACAAGTGGGAACTGGCCGCGAGCTGGCCGAACGGCGAGAAGTCCCTGCCCTTCCAGAAAGGCGCGCGCGGCATGGGCTTCTTCGGCTACTACGCCCAGCCTTTCCCCATGGCGCTGACTGCTGATGCGGAGGACCGTCTGGTCCTGGTCGGAGGCGGCACCAAGGCGCAGGACAAGGCCGTCCTCAACGGCACCTGGACGCTGGCCGTCGACGCCGGCCGAGTCGACGCGGCCGCCGCCGCCAAGGGAGGCGCCCCGGCCAACAGCCGGGCCGAGCGCACCGGGCCGTACCTGGCCTCGTTCTGCGAGGAACCCGCGCCGGGCGCGCCGACCGGCCTCGAGAGCCTGCCGGCCAACACCTGGGTCCAGCTGCCCAACTCCCCGCGCAACCCGCACTCGGCGCGGTGGGGCTGCGACTTCGGCACGGCCACCTGGAACCCGGACGCCGAGGAGATCCTGCACTGGGGCGGCGGCCACTGCCGCACCTCCAGCAGCGTGGTGGGACACTGGTCTCCGGTCTCGAACCGTTGGGCGCTGGCCTACGACATGGACGAGCCCTACGCCGACAACGGCGGCGGCCCCCCGCCGCACTCGCTGCTGGGCCGCCCGTGGGTGTCGACCCACGGCTACAAGTGCTACGGCTACGATCCCGGGAACAAGGTGATGGTGCTCATGCGCGCCTGGGTCGGGAACACCTCGCGGCTCTACGACCCCGCGGCCATGCGCTGGCTTCCGGAGGGCCCGAAGCAGCCCTTCGACGGCCACGACTACACCGCCCAGGTGATCCCCACGCCGCAGGGCGCGGTGGCCTGGGCCGGGACGCGGGAGTACATGGGCCAGGCCGGGCGCGGCCTGTGGATCCTCGTCCGCAACGGGGAGTGGAGCTGGAAGGAGCTGGCCAAGCCGGGAACCGCGCCGGGCTGCCGCGTGGACATGTCCTGCAGCTGCTACGACTCCAAACGCGGGCGCGTGCTGCTCATGCCAGGGCCGGAGGATGGCGGGGCGGTCTACGCGTGTTCCATCAAAGGAGGCGCAGTCGAGAAGCTCTCGCCCGCCAATCCAGGCCTCGGGCAGGTGGGGTTCCGCGAGGCCGTCTACGTCGAGCACTGCGACTGGGTGCTGCTGGCCGCCACCGTCGCGCAGGGCGGCAAGTCCCATCACGTCGTCTACGACTGCGACAAGAACCGCTGGATCCTGCTCGAGGCCGGACCGCTGGCCGCCAAGATGAGCAACCGGGGCATCGGGCTCATGTACGATGCCAAGCGCAAGCTGGTCTACGCCATGAGCGAGGGCGGTGGCACCTTCGCGCTGCGCATCGACCCCCAAACCGCCAAGGTGGTCGAGTCTCCGCAGGACGGCGGGGGGAAGTGAGTTGCGGGCCATGAGCGTGTGTGAGTGCGTGGGTGCGTGGGTGACTGGGGCTTGGTCCCCGCATACTCACACACCCACAAACCCACATGCTCCCGCTCGGGAGCTCCGGCGCCGGTCTCCTAACGGCTCCTCCGTCGGAAGGTGCTGGCCGCCTCGCCGGTCAGCCGTCGGAAGCAGCGGGAGAAGTAGAGCGGGTCGGTGAAACCCACCACCCGGGCTATCGCGCCGACGTCCCGGTCGGTCTCGACGAGCAGCCGGCAGGCCTCGCGGATTCGGAGCGAGGTCACGAAGCGTCCGGGCGCGACGTGCATCATCGCCGCCCAGCGCCTCCGGAAGTCCGAAGGCGAAAGCCCGTGCTCCAGGGCCAGCTCGTCCGGGACAAGCGGCTCGCGGTAGTGCTGCTCGATGTGGGCGCGCACCGCCTGGACCGCCCGGTCGCGCTCGCCGAGCGGCGGCGAGGCGCTGCTGATCAGGCTCTCCATGACCAGCGCCTCGCAGAGCCGGTCGATCCGGTCGGCGCAGCCGAAGCTGTCTACGTCGTTCAGGGCGTCGAGCAACTCCAGGACGCGCCGGCGGAAGGCCGCGGCGTGGTGAATCGTCCAGACCGGGCGGTCGGGCGCGATCAGCCCACGGGCCTTGGCGGCCGGGGCCAACTCAGGGAGGTAGTTGACGTAGAGTTCCTCCCAAGCACCCCGCGGGCCGTATTCGAGCCGGACCTGCGGCGGGCCGACCAGGACGCACGGTCCGCACACCGACCAGGACCGGCCTTTCCAGAGGTACTCCCCGTCGCCGCTGAGGATGAACGAGAAGAAGAGCCGATCGAACGACCGGCGCACCCACTCGCGCTTGACCGGCAGGTAGCCGATGGCCCGCACCGGCAACCCGCTCGGGAAGCGCCGTGGGATCCGCCGGAGGTCTCGGTAGCATGTCTCGCGTTCGATGGGGGCCTGGTCCATGGATTGGAGTGTATCATCCACGAATCGGCGGTCAAGTTGGGCGGACCCCCGGACGCCAGGGTTCCGTTTGCGCATAGGACTCCCTGGCGTACCATATCGCCCGGACCACGTACCGGGAGACCCGGATGGCCAGACTTACCTGCCGGCGCTGCGGCTGCGAACTGCCCTCGGCCGCAGCTGCCTGCCCGAAGTGCGGGACGGTTCCACGACCTGCCTCCGCCAAGCCTGTCCCCTCCGAAGCCGAACTGACCGAACTGCTCCCGCCCAGCGGCAAGCCGGGCGGACACCGCCCGGCGCCGGACACAAGCACTTCTGCAGGAATCCCCGCGAAGATCGGCCCTTACCAGGTGCTCGAGGAGATCGGCCGCGGCGGGATGGGCGTCATCCTGCAGGGCAGCGACGAGAAACTCAAGCGCCTGGTGGCCATCAAGGTGCTGCTGCCAGAAGTCCAGAACGACCCGCAGCACCGCTACCGCTTCGTAGAGGAGGCCCGGCTCACGGGACAACTCGAGCACCCCGGCGTGGTGCCCGTCCACCTGCTCGGCGAGGACGACCAGGGCCGGGAGTACTTCAGCATGAAGCTGGTCTCGGGGCGCTCGCTCCACGACGTGCTTGCGGACTGGCACGCCGGGGAGGGCTCCGTGCGCAAGGAGTTCCCACTGCACCGGCTGGTTTCCGTCTTCGAGCGCATCGCCGAAACCGTGGGCTTCGCGCACTCCCACGGGGTCCTGCACCGCGACCTCAAGCCCTCCAACGTGATGATCGGCGACCACGGCGAGGTCTGGGTGCTGGACTGGGGGCTGGCCAAGGTCCTGGGCGAGGTCCGGCCCGGCTCCGGCGCGAGGATCGCGGCTTCGCCCGCGCGGGCCCCGGCACAGTCCGCTCCGGCGGCGTCAGGCTCGTCGCCGGCGTCGGCCAAGCCCCCGTCGAGCGCGCAGGCCGCCTCGGTTCGAAACGATCTGGACTACGACCTGACCATGGACGGCACGACCATGGGCACTCCCAACTACATGGCCCCGGAACAGGCCCGCGGCGAGGAACTCGACGAGGGCGCCGACATCTTCGGCCTGGGCGCCATTCTCTATGAGATGCTCACCGGCTCCCCGCCGACCTCCGGCCGGTCGGTCGACGAAATCCTCTCCCGGGCCTCCACCGGCAGGTTCACACCGATCCGCCGCACCCGCGCCGGTCGCCGGGTGCCCCGTGCGCTCTCGGCCATCGCCGAGAAGTGCCTGGCGCGCGACCGCGCCGACCGCTACGCGTCGGTCGAGGATCTGGTCGCCGACCTGCGCGCCTGGATGGCGGGCGGCGAGGTTCTGGCCTGCCCGGATACACTGTTCGACCGGGCCTGGCGCTTCGCGCGTCGGCACCGCACTCCACTGACGGCCGGCGCGGCGGTGGCCGCCCTGATCCTGGCCACGGTGACGGTCGCCTCCATGCAGGTGGCCGCCAAGGGCCGGCGGGCGCTAGAGGCCGAGCGGCTGGCCAAAGCCGAGTCTGAGCGCGCCGCCCTCGCCGAGTCCGAGCGCGAACGCGAGCGCGCCAAGGCCCTCGAGGCCGAGCTCGGGAAGCAGCGCGCCCAGGCGGAACTGGCCGCGCGGGCCCAGCGCCGCCTCAAGGCCTTCGCGCCCTATGCCCAGGCCGCCGACCTGATCAACCGCGGGCAGCTTCCCGAGCAGGCCGTCGAGCTGCTCAAGCAGGCCCTGGCCGTGGACGCCGAGTTCCCCGAGGCCCAGTTTGCGCTGGGCGAGGCCCTGCGCATGTCCGGCCGGCCGAGCCAGGCCGCCGAGGCCTATCTGCTGGCCGACGAACTCAGCCGGAGGATCGGGGGCCGCGCACACCTCCAGGCTCTGCTCGCCGCCGGCTTCGCCTACGACAACGGCGGCGAGTACGCTCTGGCCGCCGTGGCTTTCGAGCGCGCCGAGAAGGATGGCGCCGATGACCCACTGGCCCTGGTCGGCCGGGCCTTCCGCCTGGCCTACCGCCGCAAGATGAACGACGCCCGGGCCGCGGCGGACGAGGCCTACCGACGCGGTCCGCACCTCTGGGAAGCCCATTTCTGTCGCGGCTTCATGCTCGAGGACAGCATTGAGCTCGGCCTGCTCGCCCGGCAACCGGCCCAGGGCGAGGCCATAGCTGCGTTCCGCAGGACTCTGGAACTCTCGCCCCGACAGGCCCAGGTCTGCTTCTGGTTCGCCCGCTGCCTGTTGCGCCTGGGCACGCCCGAGGCCCGCCAGGAGGCGATCGCGCTCATCGACCGCGGCGTGGCCCTCGAGCCGAAGAACGGCAACAACTACCTGATGCGCTCCCATTTCCGCCAGGGCATGGGCGACCAAGCCGGCGCGGCCGCCGATGTGGCCGAGGCCGAAAGGGTGGGCGCCTCGGCCATCACCCTGCTCTTCACCAAGGCCATGGCAGCCAGCCGGCAGGGAAGGCAGGAGGAGAGCTTCCAGCTGATCGGCGAAGCGGTCAAGAAGTCGGGGGAGTTCCCCTCCTTCGTCGCCAACTGGCTGAATCTGGGCCTGGCGCTCGGCAAGCGGAAGGAGCTCCAGCCGGTCTACGAGCGCTGGCGCCGGGACAACCCCGACTATCCCGACACCTACATCGTCGGAGCTCAGCTCCGGAACCTGGACGGGGACTTCCCCGGCGCCGAACTGGAGGCCCGGACGGGGCTGAAGCTGGCGTCCTATCACCCCAAGCTCTGGGCCTGGCTGTCCCACTCTCTGGCCCGGCAGGGCAAGTGGGAAGAGGCCCTGACCTCTGCGGAGCGCTGCGTGGAGCTCGAGCCCGGCGCCTTCGAGGGGCGGCTGCTGCGCCTCCAGGCGCTCGTCGGGCTCAAGCGGACGGCCGAGGCCCTGAGTGAACTCGCCGCCGTGGAGAAGGACTTCCCGGCCAGCGCCAGGAGTCTGACGGAATTGCGCCGCAGGCTGGAGGCGGCCAACCCTGCCGGGAAGTGAGCGCGGGCGCGCCCAGGACGCTCCGCCTTTGCAGCGGCTGCTGTGTTCTGATATGATGCCGGGCGGTGAGGAGCATGAGCATGGGAAAGAGACGGACTTGCCCGGGTGTGGTGATCTTCGCGGCGGCCTTCGCCGCCCTGACGCTCTGCGGTTGCGGGCGGGACTCCAGACCTGCGCCTGGTTCCGGCAAGCCGCGCGTCGTGGCCACCACCGTGCCGGTCATGGCCCTGGCGCTCGATGTGCTCGGAGACTCCTCGGCCATCGAACTGGTCATGCTGGTGCCCTCCGGGTCGGGCTGCCCCCACGACTACCAGATCACCCCTGCGGACATGGAGAAGCTCTCCGGCGCCAGGGCCGTCCTGGCCAACGGCGCCGGGCTCGAGAGTTTCCTCCTTGCCGGCCCGGTCAAGAAGCTCAACCTGCGAACCGTGGAGCTCTCGGAGGGCCTGAAGCTCATCCCGCTGGCCGCCGAGGCGGACGCGGGAGAGCCCGACCACGGCCACGACCATGACCGCGACGAGGCTTTCAACGGCCACACCTTCGCCAGCCCGCGCAACGCCGCCGCGATGGTCGGGAGAATCGCCGCGCTCTTCGCCGAGATCGACCCGGCGGGCGCCGACGCCTACCGCCGGAACTCCGCGGAGGCGTCGAAGCAGCTCGACGCCCTGGCCGACGACTTCGCGGCCACGGTCAAGGCGCTACCCAACCGAAAGATCGTGACCATCCACAACGTCTTCGACTACCTGGCGCGCGACGCGGGACTGGAGGTCATCGGGGTCATCGAGCAGGAGCCGGGGCAGTCGCCAACACCCGGCGCCCTGGTCAAGCTGACCAAAAAGGTCCGGGCCGAGAAGCCGGCGGCCATCTTCTGGGAGCCGCAGTACTCGCCCAAGCCCGCCGAGACGCTCGGCCGGGAGACCGGGGTGCCGGTCTTCGAACTCGACCCCTTCGCCTCGGGGACGCCGGCGCGCGGGGAGTACCTCCGGACCATGCGCGCCAACCTGGAGGCCCTCAAGAAGGCCCTGGGCGGCGGAGGCAAATGATGCCCTCCGGGACCATCAGCCACGGCGCCGCCTGCGTCCTGGGACACGCAATCGAGATCGAGGGCGTTTCCGTCCGGCTCGACGGTGTCAACATCCTCGAGAACGTCAACGCCGGCGTGCCCATGGGAAAGTTGAGCGCCCTGATCGGCCCCAACGGCGCCGGCAAGACCACCCTGCTCATGACCATGCTGGGACTCCTGCCCCACCAGGGCGCCGTCCGCTTCTGCGGCTGCGGGCCGCACGGCAGCGGCGTGCCCCGGGTCGGCTACGTGCCCCAGCGGCTGGATTTCGACCGGGCCGCGCCCATCTCCGTGCTCGACTTCATGTGCGTGGCCATCCAGGGCCGCCCGCTATTCCTCGGCCGGAGGCGCTCGCTTTCCCGCAGGGGCCGCGAGGCCCTGGCCCGCGTGGGGGCAGAGAAACTGGCCGAGCGTCCGCTGGGCAGGCTTTCCGGCGGGGAGCTGCAGCGCGTGCTCCTGGCCCAGGTGCTGCTGGAGGATCCGCACGTCATCCTGCTCGACGAACCGGTGTCCGGCGTGGACGCGGCCGGCGAACAACTCTTCCTGGACCTGGTCCGCGAGATCACCGCCCCGGGCGAGCGCACCGTGCTGATGGTCAGCCACGACATCTCGGTGGTGGCCGAGCGGGCCGAACACGTCATAGCCCTGAACCGCTCGGTGGTCGCCCAGGGCCCGCCCCGCGAGGTGCTGAGCACCGAGGTGCTGCTCGAGCTCTTCGGCGTGCGCGTTCACCACCTGGGCGCCTGCGCCGACCGGGACCACGGCAGCGCGGCACCGGCCAAGCCGTGCTCCTGCGGCCACGACCACTCGGCCGAAGGGAAGCAGCCGTGAGCTTCGATTCGCTCGCCGGGCAGCTGCTCGCCCCGCTGGACGACCTGATGGCCGTTCTGCCCCTGCCGGGGATGGAGTACGGCTGGCACCGCAATGCGCTGCTGGCCGCGCTGTTGGTGGCACCGATGTGCGCGACCCTCGGCATCCAGGTGGTGACCTTCCGGATGGCCTTCTTCAGCGACGCGGTGGCCCACTCGGCCTACACCGGCGTGGCCCTGGGAATCCTGGCCTTCGGGACCCACGCCACCGTGGGAGTCACCCTGGCCATGATGGCCTTTGGCGTGCTGGTCGGGCTGGGCGTGGCCGTGCTCCGGGAACGGAGCCGCCAGGCTCCTGATGCGGTCATCGGCGTGGTCTTCCCGGCGGTGGTGGCCCTGGGCTTGGTGGTCACGGCGCTGGCCTCCGACCGGGGCCTGACCGCGACCATGGGGCCATTCCTGTTCGGCGACGTCCTGAACATGACCGCCGGCGACGTGCTATTCCTGGCCCTGCTGGCCGTGCCGGTCTTCGTCTTCCAGGCCGCCGGCTACAACCGGCTGCTGCTCATCGGGCTGAACCCGGTCCTGGCCCGGACCCGGGGCATCCGCACCGGGGTCTGGAGCGCAGCCTTCGCCGCGCTCGTGGCCCTGGTGGTCACCGGATCGGTGCGGACCGTCGGCGTGCTGGTGGTCGGAGGGCTGCTCGTCGCCCCGGCGGCCGCCGCCCGCAACGTGGCCCGCAGCGCCGGCGGGATGTTCTGGTGGGCGCTGGTCTTCTCCACGATCTCGGCGGTCGTCGGCGTGGAACTGGCCTTCGTCCTGAAGAAGGCCCCCACCGGCCCGGTTGTCATTCTCTGCGCCACGGTCATCTACGGGTTGAGCGAGGCCTGGCGCTCGGCGCACAAGCGGTAGCGACAGCCTCCGCCTCCGCTGTCGGACAGCCGGGCCGTCGCCCAGTCCTCAGCCCGCCTTGGGGAAGCTCTCCAGCAGAGCCAGACGCGGCTCCGGGGCCAGCACCGCGGCCAGGGCCTCGCCCAGATCCGATTGGGCCAAGTCGGCCAGAACTGCCCGCCGGATGGTCAGCAGCCCGCTCGGGCCCATGGCCGCCTCGACCCGGTCAAGCACCCTTGCAGCTATGCCCTCCCCGGCCCGCGCGAACAGACCGGCTACTTCGCCAGGCCTATCGTCCAACACCGTAGCGAAGCGCTCACGGTCGAGCGCGAAAGTGTCGTCGTCCGCAGCGGTGATGCCAAGCTCGTCGAGCGCGTTCCAGACTGAGGGCGGATCTTCGGCGCTGCGAAGCGCGTCTCCGGAAGCCATTCCGGACCGCTCGTCGGCGGCGACCGCCGCCAACTGCGCCTGGGAGAAGACCGCCCGCGAGCGCCCGGCGCGCCTCACACCAGCCTCTGTCGCCTCGTCCAGATCGGCCGCCTGCCCGGGCACCGGGGCGATCAGTGCCCGGACCAGGTCCTGCCGCACCCGGGCGACAGCCGAGTCGCGCGAGAGCAGGCCGCCGGCCGAGCCCAGCGTCGCATTCATGGCCCGGATGGCGGCGTTGAAATCGTCCAGCGCGGCCCCCACTGCGTCGATGGCGCCGTCGACGGCGCGCTCCACGGCCACCGTAACCGGATGGGCCGGAGCGGCGGCCACGGTCAGGGTTACTCCCGGGATGGCATCGGAGAAGACGTTGTCCCAGGACCGGAACTCCCTCCCGTCGACGGCTATCGCAGCGTCCTGGGGGGCGGCCAGCTCGTTCCGGAAGACCAGCTGCCCCCGGTCGTCGAGTTCCATCAGGCCGACCGCCTGGAGGATGCCGTCCGGGTCTTGGGCCTCGATGTTGCCGGCCATGGAGTCAACCCGGGTGAGGGTCAGGCGTCCCTGGTAATAGCTGGCCTGGACGCCGTGCCCGGCCGTGCCGCCGTCCAGCCGGAGATTGCCGTCGGCGTCCTCGCCGGCATCCAGCTGCCCGTCGCCGTCGAGGTCCTCCCCGGCGTTGATCCTGGCGGCCAGGCTGACCAGGCTGTCGGCCGCATCCACCTCGATCTCGACGCCATTGAGCGTGAAGCCGCCGGAGAGCCCCAGGGCCGATTCGGGCATCTCCTCGCTGCGCACGCGGTGGCCGCGGGCGACGCGCAGCACCTCCACCTCATGGACACCCGGGACGGCGCCCGGCCCGGCCTCCGCCGCGACGTGGAGCGCCGATGAAGACGAGGCCTGGACCGCGTAAAGAGCGCCTCCGCGGGCCAAGGCACCGAACGAGGCCGAGAGATTCCCCAGCGCCCCGGCGATGCGCCCCATCTCACCGGCCATGGCCGACAGGGCCCCGGGGGTCAGCGATCCGACCAGCCCGGCCGGCGGCGTGGGCACGGCCGACAGCAGCGTCCGCCGGTCTTCGAGCACCATCCTGACGTCCAGCACGGAATCGCCGTTGCGCTCGATCAGCGGCATGGCCGATCCCCCGGCCGCGGCTCCCAGGGCAATGCCGGCCGCGCCGGTGGTCAGCCGCCTCAGTGTGGAGACGTAGGCCAGTTCCTGCATGGTGCGCCGGGCCCCGTTTTCGTCGAGCGCGTGCGTCCTGGCCACCCCTCCCACGGCCACGGGCGTGCCTCCGGGCAGGACCATCACCGCCAGGTCCACGCTCTGCCCCAGCAACCGGTGTCCTCCGCCGGCCCTGCGCGCCTGGGCGGGCAGGTGACTGGACTCGATCATGAACATCCGCAGGAAGCTGTCGCCGGTCCGTATCGAGGCCAGGCTGGCCCCGCTCTCACCCGCGGGCTTGCTGACAGGCAGGGATTCGTTCTTCGCCAGGGCGGCGTCCGGTGCGGAGGCACGGGCGGGCCGGGGCGCCTGATCCGGCTCGCGGACACCGTCCGGCACGGCCAGGCGGGCGTTCGCCAGGGGCGCTCGCAGCCACCGGGCCGAATGCCCGGCGGATGTACCGGCTACGCCCTGAATCACGCCCATGCCCCATCCTTCCTTGGAAGGGCCCTATCCCGCCGCGCCGCTTCCTCCGGTATCCGCCTGCCGGCGCCTACCTGGAGCCGCCGACCAGCAGATCGAGAACCCGGCTGCGGCTCACCGGCGACGCGCGCAGCGCCTCCGACAAGGCCTGCAGATCCTCCGGCTCGCCCTGCCCGCGGAGCGGTGCGGCCGCACGCTCCACGCGCTCGACATCGACGCCCCCGGCCACCTCGTTCTCGGCGCCGACCATGTCGCGATCCAGCGCGGCGCGCTCGCCAGCGTTCTCGCCGCGCGCCAGCAGCAGCGCGCCGGCAGCCTCCACCTCAGCGCTTCGGAACTTGGCCGGGTCGCCAGCGGCGCTCCGGGCATCGTTGAGCACGTCGATCAAAGGCCCGCCGGAGCCGATCCGCCCGCTCAGCTCAGGGCCCTGCGCCGCAAGAGCGGTCAGGCCGGCCTCCCCGCCATCGCGGGCGTCGGCCAGCAGGCGGCCGGCATCCTCGAGCGCAGTCATGCGCGTCTGGATGCGCAGAATGTTCTCCTGGCGCTGGCGCAACTGCTCGGCGGACCTCTGCTCGGCCTCGGGGCGCGCCGGCCCGAGTTCCAGGCTGGCGGCGGCCGCGCCCGGCTCCGAGGCATCGGCCGCCGCGGGCCGGACTCGCGGGGCCGAACCAAGTTCGGCCTGGACACCCTGGTCTAGCCTGGCGGCCACCAGGCCGCTCATTCTGATCGCGTCTGCCATGGTCGAGCCCTCCCCGTCTCAGGCGTAGATGTCGATGCGCACGCCGGGCTCGCCGGTCTGCGCGGCCTGCGCCTCGCGGCGCTGACGCTCCCGCTCGGCCTGGGCCTCGGCCTGGGCCTGGGTCTCGGCCTGGCGCTCGGCGGCGGCCTCGGCCTCATCGGTCGCGGACTGCAGCGGCTCGCCGGCGGGCTCCTCGCGGGGAGCCAGCCGGTCCATTTCGGCCGCCTGGGTGTAGGCCTGGACTTGGCCGCCTATGCTGCTGATCGGATCCGGCATGACTGCAGCCTCCCTTCCGCCGCGGAGCCCGCGCAACGGCTCCACCCGCGCCGGAGACAAGAACCCGGCGCGGAATCCCTGAATATGCGGCTCAAGCCCCGGCCGAAGTCGACCGATAGCTTAAGCGCATCGCCCCAGGGACGACAGTCCGGAGGTGACTGCGGAAGGAGCCCTGAGCCGCCCGATAGCATCTGGGCAGTCCCGGCTCCGGATTCGGCGGAGAAAAAAGCCCCGCTCTGTGGAGCGCAAGCCGTACGTGGCTTCAGGTTGGCGGACCGGCCACGGACGACAGGGGGGGCTTTTTCTTTTTTCTCCTGTCTTCGGAATCCTTTCCGTCAGCGGCCCCGGACTCGACCCTGAGTCCTTTCGACAACTATAGCGTAGCCCGCTGCTAGGCGTTCGTCAATAGCCGAAAATTGGCCCCTTACAGCCCTTGACGCACTGCCCAAAACCGCTACCCTTTAGGCCTCCGGACGGCGGATCCGCCAAAGGGGATGGCCTCCGCCCCAGGAAAAGGCCTCCGGGCCTGCGTTACCGAAAGGAAGCGCCTTTGAGCGAACCCGCAACCCAGGCTGCTGATCGGTATCTGGCCGCCGCCCGCGCGCGCGAGGAAAGCCTGGTCAGGCTGACCTGCGATCTGATCGCAGCGATCAGCGTCAACCCTCCCGGAGACGAGCACCGCCCGGCGGCGGTCGTCGAACGCCACCTCAAGGGGCTGGGAGTGGCTGTATCCCGGCACGAGCCTGCTCCTGGGCGAACCAGCCTGTTGGCCTCGATCGGCCGGTCCGGCGGGCGCCGCCTGCTCGTCCCGCTGCATCTGGACACGGTCCCGGCCGCGGAGGACTCCTTTCCGGGGGCCTTCAAGCCGCGCGCCGAACACGGGCTCATAGTCGGTCGCGGCGCGGTCGACGACAAAGGACCGCTGGCCGCCGTGCTGATCGCCATGGAGATTCTGCAGGCCGACGAGCGCCCCCTCGGCGGCGAGTTGGTCCTGGTGGCCGCCGCCGACGAGGAATGCGGCAACCGTCAGGGCATGGACTTCCTGGTCGGCAAGGGGCTGATCCGTGGGGACTGGGCGCTGGTCCCGGACATCGGTCACTCCATGGGCGCGGTCGACGTCGCCGAGAAGGGGCTGGCCTTCATAGAAATCACCTGCCGCGGGCGTGCCGCGCACGGTTCGCGTCCGGCCGACGGGGCCAACGCCATCCTGGCCCTGGCGGAGCTGCTGGCCGAGATCGAGGCCTGGGAGCCTTCCGAGCGCCACCCCCTGCTGGGCCGGCCGACCGCCAACGTCGGCATGATCTCCGGCGGCAGCGCGCCGAACATGGTCGCCGACCGGGCCACGGCCCGCATCGACTGCCGCTACCTCCCCGGCTCCACCGCCTCCGGGCCGCTGCGCCAGTTCGAGGAGCTGGCCCGCCGCGTGGCCGCCCGCCGGGAGGGCGTGTCCTTCTCGATGCGCATCACCGAGGAGCAGCCGCCCATGGAGGTCGACACCGCCTCCCCGCTGGTTCAGGCGGTACGCGAGATCGCCCCGCGGATCACCGGACGGCCGGTCGAACTCCTGGGCATGGGCGGGACGACCCTGTGCAAGCCCTGCGCGGCCGCCGGAGTGACCGCGGTGGGCTTCGCGCCGGGCTCGGCCTCGGCCGCCCACACCGCCGGCGAGTCTGTGGAGGTCCGGGAACTGGTCGAGTTCGCCGCGTTCACCGCCGCTCTGGCCAGGCACCTCCTGGGATAGGATGAGCCCGGCAGGCCCCACCCTCCCCCCCGGCGCGGAGAAGCTCGGGCTGCGCCCCAACTCCCTCTTCGATGAGGTCAACGACAACTACAGCCTGGCCGGCTACCTGACCCACGACGAGATGAAGGGCTACCTGCTCCTCGAGAAGAAGCAGGCCGACCTCAAGCTCGACGAGACCTCCCTGCTGGAGAAGATCGCCTCCGGCGGAATGTTCTTCGGCGTCGACCCCGACGCGGTGCACCAGTGTCTGGTCCGGGTCTCCACCCGGGGCGGGGCCCAGTTGCTTGAGATCGCCGCCGGCCGCCGGCCCGAGGACGGCTCCGACGGAACGATCGAGTTCTACATCCAGCCCTCCAGCGAGGAGGCCCGCTACACCAAGGATGCCTCCGGCCGGATCAACTATCAGGAGCTGAACCTGATCGAGAACGTGGCCGCCGACCAGGAGGTGGCCAGGCTGCTGCCGCCGCGCCCCGGGGTCCCCGGCAGCACGGTGACCGGGCGAGAGATCACCCCCCGGTCCGGATCTCCGGTCCGGGCCCGCGCCGGGAAGGGCGTGCGCCTGGGAGGGGTCGGCGACGTCTTCATCGCCGAGATCCCCGGCAGGCTGGTCTACGCCGACGACACCCTGAGCATCAGCCAGGACTACGAGGTCAAGGGCGACGTCGACTACTCGGTGGGCAACGTGGACTTCGTCGGGCGGGTGGTCGTGCACGGCGAGGTGCTCGACGATTTCAGGGTTCGCGGGCTGATGGGCATCGAGATCCGCGGAGCCGTGGGCAAGTGCCAACTGGTCTCGGACGGAGACATCGTCCTGGCCAGCGGCATGAACGGCAAGGCCGCCGGATCCGTGAAGGCCGGAGGCAAGGTCAGGGCCCGCTACCTGAACGAGGTGACCGTCGAGGCGGTCGGCGACATCCAGGTCGAGCGCGAGGCCTACAATGCGGTGGCCCGCACCGCCGGAGTCTTCACGGCCGGCGGCAAGACGGTGGGCGGGGAGATCACCGCGCTCCGGGGCATCGAACTCGCCGTGGCCGGCAGCGAACTGGGGGTTTCCACCAAGCTGGTGGCCGGCACCGACTTCCGCCGCTCCGAGCGCATCCGGGAGATCAACGCCCGGACCGCGGCGGTCGACAAAGAGATCGACCGCATCTCCACGGCCATCGGCCCCCTCCTGGCGGACCCCAAGCGCGTGGCGCTGCTGCCCGCCGACAAGAAGAAGGTGGTCCTGGCACTGGTCGGCCACCTGCGCACCCTCAAGGAGCAGCGCGAGGGCTACGCCGCGCAGATGCTTCAGGTCGACGCCGACGACGCCACGGCCGTCAGACAGGTCAACATCCGCGAGCGGCTGTTCCCCAGCGTTATCGTCGAGGTCGGCGCCAACCGCCTGCTGATGAAGAGCCAGTCCACCGGTCCGCTCTCGCTGGTCGAGGACCTGCTGGCCGGCACGGTGCGCATCGTCGCCTACGCTCCGCTGGGCGCCGCCAGGATAGAACCCACACCCGGCGCCGTGCAGGGCGGGACCCCGCCGGCCTTCCCGAGCACGGCCTCCAAGCCGCCGGCCCCTCCGGCCAGGCCCGGAGACAGAGGGGCCAGGTAGGCCATGGCCGCCAAGTGCCCGCACTGCGGCGCCCAGGCCACCCTGGAGGGCATCCGGGCCGCCAACGGACGCTGCCCCAGCTGCAACTCCATGGTCAAGGTCAAGTTCACCGGCGCTCCCCGCCCGGTGGCCAAGGCCCCGGCCAAGCCGCCCGGCGAGGGGCTGAGGAACTCCCTGGAGAACATCGGCCCGTATGAGATCCTCGCGGAGATCTCGCGCGGCGGCATGGGCATAGTCTACAAGGCCCGGGACAAGAACCTCAAGAAGACCGTGGCCATCAAGGTGCTGCTGCGCGGCTCCGAGTCCAGCGCCGAGGAGCTCAAGCGCTTCCGGCGCGAGGCCGAGGCCGCTGCCAAGCTGCAGCACTCCAACATCGTGCCCATCCACGCCGTGGGCGTGTGCCAGGGCCTGCACTACTTCATCATGGACTTCATAGAGGGCAGCGCGCTCAGCGACCTGGCCGCCCGCGGCGGGGTCAGCCCGCGGCAGGCCCTGGACTACGTCGAACAGCTGGCCGACGCCCTGACCTACGCCCACGCCGCCGGGGTCTTTCACCGCGACATCAAGCCGGCCAACGTGATGATCGACCGCTTCGACCGGCCGCAGCTCATGGACTTCGGGCTGGCCAAGGACGTGGGCTCCGAGACCCAACTCACCCAGGTAGGCACGACCATGGGCACGCCCACCTACATGCCGCCCGAGCAGGCCGAGGGCGACCTGGCCGGGATCGACGCCCAGAGCGATGTCTACTCACTGGGCGCGGTGCTCTACGAGCTGCTGACCGGACAGGCCCCCTTCGAGGGGCCGACCACCATGGCCATCCTCATGAAGGTCCTGGAGGAGGAACCCCGGCGCCCGCGCAACATCAACCCGCGCATCCACCCCGACGTGGAGGCCATCTGCCTGAAGGCCATGGCCAAGGACAAGCGCGAGCGCTACAAGTCGGCCGCCGAGTTCCGCGACGACATCCGCCGCTTCAAGGCCGGCGAGATGATCGAGGCGGCCCGCGGCAGCGCCATGCGCCGGGCCGCCAGGATGATCCGCAGGCACGGGCAGCTCTTCGCCGCGCTGCTCCTCCTGGTCCTGGCCGCCGGCGCCCTGGTCGTCTGGCGGACGTGGGCCGAGAGGGAGGACGCCGTCCGGCGCCGGGCCGAGGCCGACCAGCGCGTCCAGCAGCTGCTGACCGAGGCCGACGAACTGGCCGCCGGCAACGCCCAGGCCCAGGCCCGCGCCGAGGAGCTCTACAAGCTGGTCCAGGGCCTCCGGCCCGGGGACCCGGCCGCGGCCCGCGGGCTCTCGGCCCTGGCCGAGAGCCGCCGCCGCCAGCAGATCGCATTCTTCCTCAGCAAGGGCCAGTCCTACCTGGAGAGCGGCAGCCACGCCGCGGCCGGGGACATGTTCGAGGAGGTCCTCAAGCTCCTGAAGGACTCCGACCCCGAGGCCGCCCGCGCCCGCGCCGGCCTGCGGCGGGCCCATGGCACCGGCACGCTCACACTGTCCTCGCGGCCGGCCGGCGCCGCCGTCTACGTGGCCGAAGGCCGGGACTTCCCCGAGCCGGAGCCGGGCAGCACCGCGACGCCGGGCCGCCGCCTGGGTGTGACCCCGCTGGTCCGCGCCGACATTCCCATGGGGCTGCACCGGATCACCCTGGTCCGGGACGGCTTCGGCTGGCAGTCGCTGCCCGTGGACGTCGAGCGCGGACAGGACTTCAGGCTGGAGGGCGATGTCGAACTCTTCCCCGTCTCCGCGACCCAGGGCAGCATCCGCGCCGCCTCCAACCTGGTGCGCGTGCCCGCCGGGACGCTCCGGGGGATCGACGGCGGCCGGGATGTGGAGGTGGGCGAGTTCCTGCTCGACCGCTACGAACATCCCAACCGGCTGGGGATCCCGCCCGTCAGGGGCGTCAGCCGGACCGAGGCCCAGGACCAGGCCTCCCGGGCGGGAAAACGCCTGCCGGTCCGCTCTGAATGGCTGCTGGCCGCCGGGGGGCCCAAAGGTCTGGGATTCCCCTACGGCGACGTCTTCAAGCCCGACTACGCGGTCACCGGCCGGGCCTTCGACGAGGGGCCGCTGCCCTCCGGGAGCCGGCCGCGGGACCGCAGCCCGTGCGGCGCCTACGACATGAGCGGCAACGTCTCCGAGTGGGTGGCCCCCGAGGACCGCGCCACGCGCCCCGGCGCCGAGGAGGAGTTCAACAGCGCTGCCTGTGGCGGGAACTGGACCAGCATCCAGCCCGAGTCAGCCTCGGTCCAGTGGACGGTCGGATACGGCGCCACCGATCAGCCGGAGGTCGTCGGCTTCCGCTGCGCGCTGTCGCCCCCGGACGCCAAGGGCACGCCCGGAACCGCGCCGCCGATCGGCCCACGGCCCCAGCCGGATCCAGGCCGGCCGCCGGCCGCCAAGGAGGTCGTCCTCACGGCCTGCCCCCAGGGGATGATCGAGATCCGGCCGCAGCCGGGCACCCCTGCCTGGGAGCTGGTCAAGTACCCGTTCTGCATCGACCGCTTCGAGTTCCCCAACGAGGCCGGCAAGAAGCCGCGCAACAAGGTCACCTGGCACGAGGCCGACCGGCTGGCCCGCGCCGCCGGACTGCGCCTGGCCACCTTCGAGGAGTGGCAGGTCGCCGCTGGCGGCGCGCGTCTCACCAGATATCCGCACGGCAGCGACTACGACCCCGGCCGTCTGCCCGTCGGGCTGGGCCGCGAGGAGGGGCCGGTCGAGAGCGGGAGCTGGCCCGGGGCGGAGAGCCCCTTCAAAGGGCTGTTCGACCTGAACGGCAACCTGGCCGAGTGGGTCGAGCCCCGCACCATCGAGGGACGCCGCTGCTGGGGCGTCGCCGGCGGCCACTGGTTCAGCAACCCCGAGAACGCCACCGCCGCATCGTGGGAAGAGCGGGCGCCAGACGCCGCGACCGAGACCATCGGCTTCCGGCGGGCGGCCCGGCTGGAGAAGTGAGGAGACCGGACCATGCCCAAGGCCAAGTGTGAAGTGCGCGGCGGGCGGATGACCGTCGCCGGAGACCTCTCCACCGATTCCGACACCAACTTCGACGGAGCCTGCCAGCAGCTGCTGGCCGATCCGTCGAAGACGCCGGTGGTCGACCTGAGCTCCGTCACCTTCCTGTCCAGCACCTACGTCGGCCTGCTCGCCGAACTGGGGCTGGGCGTAGGCCAGTCCGGCCGGAAGCTCACGATCGTGGCCGGCACCCGGATCGCGGCTTTGCTCCGCGAAGCCGGGCTCGGGTCCATCGCCGCGGTCGAGAACGCCCCCGGAAAGAAGCCCCGGGCCTGATGTCCCGGCCGGCCTCGCTTCCAGAGGGGGGCGGCGCCCGCCGGGCTGGCGCGCTTTCCGCTCTGATCCCCATCCTGGCCGGTTGCCTGTCCGGCGCGGGCGAGCCGCCCGTCGCGCCCGGCGCCGCACCGCCAGTGACGACGGCTGCCCCGGCCCGCCCTGATCCGGTCTTCGGCGCGCCAGCTCCGCAGCCGGCCCCGCCTTCCAGGCAGGATCCGGCCGAGCCGGTCGGACCGCTGCGCAGGGAGGAGCCCGCCAGGCCGCCGGAATTCGAAGGCGCTCCGCCGGCCGCGGACGCCTCCGTCCTGCTGCGCCACCGGGTCGACGCCACCCGCCGCCTGGTCTACGCCGGAGTCTGCGAGGACGAGGTCCTGGCCGGGGTCGGTGAGGGGGCGAACGAGTCGGTCATCAAGCGCAGCTGGAGGGTGGCCCGCCGCCACCTGCTGCTGGGATCGGCCGATGGCGCCCCGGCCGAGATGGTCTCCAGTTCGCTGGAGGAACTGGCCGCCGCCACCTGGGCGGGCCGCGACGCCCTGACCGACATGCGCAGCCGCCCCTGGAACGGGCGCCGGCTGGGATCCGGCCGGCGGAGGTTCTCCGAGCGCGGCGTCGAGCCGCTGCCCTCGGACACGTCCCCCGACCAGTTCCTGGAGCCGCTGCCCGAGTTCCCCCGCCTGCCCCGCGGCCGGCTGACTGCCGCTGCCCCGCTGGTCGAGTCCGTCGCCCCGTACCAGGTCGAGTGGCGACTGACCGGGGCCGGCACCCTGGGCAAACGCCGCTGCTGGCAGGCAACCAGGACCGTCTCCCGGCCATCCGGCGGTCGCCCCGCGCCAGCCGACCTGCTGGGGTTCCAGGACGAGTACCTCTTGGACGCGGCCGACGGCACGGTGCTGCGCGTGCGCCGGACCAGTGCCCGCCCCGCCGGCTTCATGGGGCACATCCGGGAGCTGAGCCTGGCGCTGGTCGAGGACACCCCGGAAGCGCCCGCCGCGTTCGACCGCGAAGCCCGGGAGGCCGCCGAGACTTCGCGGCTGCTCGGAGCCATCGGTGAACGCCGCCCGGACCTGGCTGTTGAGCTGGCCGCCAGGTCGTCCGCCCCAGTCCGCGACGGCCCGGCAGCGGCGCTGGCCCGGCGGTACGCCGACGGCGAGAAGGCTCTGGCCGAGGCCCGGGGCGGCGCTCGGCGCGTCGACTTGGTGCCCGAGGACACCTACGTCCTGCTCTGGGCTCCGGAGAAGCTCGGGAAGGGCGTCCGGCTGGTCCCGGTGGTCTTCTTCCACGGAGCTGGGGCAAACCCGCAGAGCTACTTCCGCGACTGGGAGGAGAAGTCGGCCGCCGACCGGCCGCTGCTGCTGGTCTTCCCCCGTTCGCGCTCCTGGACCTGGCAGCTCGACGCCGACGGCGCGGTGGTCGGCAGCCTGCTGGAGCGCCTGGGCCGCACCTATGAACTGGACCGCGACCGCCTGGTCCTGGCCGGCCACGGCATGGGCGCGGAGCTGGCCTACGCCCTGGCCTACGGCGCGGAGTTCCCCGGCTTCCGGGTGCGGGGCATCGTCCCGGCAGGCGGCACCATGAGCCAGAAGGACGAGAACATGCGCCGGCTGCGCTCCCTGGCCTCCGACGGGAAACACGAGGAACTCGCTGCCAAGGTCCGCTTCGCCGACGTGCTGGCCCTGGCCGGCGAGGAGGACAGGCTCTACCCGCTCAAGGACTACCAGAACACCGACCGGTGGCTGCGGAGCTTCAATCCCAAGGGCGTGGAACTGCTCACCACCCCCAAGCTCGGCCAGCAGTATTCGCCGGACTGGACGCCGGTCATCCTCGACTGGATCGGCAAGCTCAAGCCGCCGCCGGCTGCGGACGGTCGAAAATAGGACGTATCAGGTCCTGCCAATCATTGCCCCAAGTTGAGAAAGTAACGCTTGCGCCTCCGAGACGCTTGCTCCCATCCTTGTTCCGAATTCTGATTGATCCAACGCCTCCAAAGCCTCATTGATCGCATTGTTAATGATCACCAATTCGTCCTGGGAGAGCCGCACCTCCACCCCTGCAGATAGCTTGCGAAGTAATTCCATGGCACCCTCCTCACACCTAACCAGCCGCTGTTCTTTGCTCACATGGCAAACGACCGGCCATTGCCAGCCCATTTTCGTCGTTCCATTTGCCGCTGCAAGAGGGCGCGTTCATCCCGGGATCTCCGTTGGCATCCCCGACCTATCCGGCCTATCTGCATACATCTGCGGTTTCAGCTCATTGGACTTCATCGAGCGCCGGGGTAGAATCCCGTCCATGGCATCCCTGCTAGGACACGCCCTGGGCGGCGGCGCGGCGATGGGGCTGGCCGCGAGGATCGGGCCGGCGGCGCTGACCGCCAAGCGCGCCATCTGGCTCTCGGCCGCTGTGGCCGTGCTCCCCGACCTAGACGTGCCCCTGTCCATCGTCTTCGGACAGTCGGCGGCCCTGGCCCACCGCGGGCCCTCGCACTCGCTGCTGGTGATCGGCCTGCTCGCCGCGGCCGCGGCGGTCGCCGCCATCTGGGGGGCCCTGAAGCCCGAGGAGAACCCGGCCTGGGGCTGGTTCCGGGCCTTCCTGGTCTTCGCCTTCGTCGGCGCTTCGCACCTGGCCCTCGACTGGCTGATGGGCCGCGGCCCGACCGTGCTCGGCGTCCAGGTGATGGGCCCGCGGGAACTGGCTCCGCTCTGGCCGTTCTCCGACGCGACCCTGGCCAATTCGCCGATCCAGCTCATCCCCACCGCCCTCTACAGCACCGGGAGCTGGGAGTCCTACTTCGGAGTGCTCAAGGAGTGGCAGACCTGGGTGGGCATGCTGCTCGAGGTCATCATCCTGGTCCCCGCGCTGCTCCTGGCCTGGGGCAAGGCCCCGGCCTCGATCCGCTGGCCCATGGCCGGACTGTCGGCGGCGGGGATGCTCGTGACCTGGATCCTCTACCATCGGAACGGCCGGCTCTGAGCGGCGGAACCGTTGACGGCCCTCCCCCTCCCGGCTATATTGCCTGCACAGGAGGTCGAACTATGATCCGCGCCGGAACCGCCCTGCTCTCTTCCGCCCTGCTGTCCGCCGCCGTCGCGCTGGCCGGCGAACCAGCTCCCGCCGACCCCAAGGCCGAGCCCAGGCTCGAGGACCTGGTGCCCGGCAACTGGTTCGGCTACCACGCTGCCAACGAGTCGGTCTACCGCCACTACATCGTGGTCGGCAAGGGCCAGAAGCAGGGCGAGAAGACCGTCTACCCGGCCGGGGGCATAGTCTGGGTTGCGCTGCCCGACGAGCTGGCCATCGGCTGCGCCAAGGGCCAGCCGATCCAGGGCAACTGGCTGCCCAGGAGCGTCATCCACGCCCAGGACTTCACGGTCACGCTCGAGGGCACCAAGCTCACCTTCGCCGGGGCCAATGTCCGGCGCGTCTTCAAGGGCGGCCAGTACAACCCGGACACCTTCACGGGGGAGCTCAAGCGCCCTGGGGTGCTGGTCGGCGAGGTGACCGGCCCCAAGGATCGCCACGAGACCTTCCACCTGATGCGCGAGGAACTCCTGACCAAGCCTCCGGCCCTGGACCTCGAGAAGGGCAAGACCCACGGCAATCTGGCCCCGCTCGACGGGGGGAGCTACCACTATTCGCTCTACATCCCCAAGAGCTACGATCCGGCCAAGCCCATGCCGCTGCTGGTCAACTGCTCGCCGGGCGGCGGGGCTCCGCCCCTCTCGCCCAAGATGGCCGAGCAGTGCGGATGGATCATGGCGGGCCTGACCGAGTCGAAGAACGGCCCGGTGCAGCCGTCGGCCGAGAACGTGGCCGCGGCGGTCTTCGACATCCGCCGGCGGCTCAACGTCGACACCAAGCGGCTCTACTGGAGCGGCTTCAGCGGAGGCTCGCGCCTGGCCAGTTGGTGCGCCTGCAACTTTCCGGGGTCGACCGCCGGGGTGATCTGCATGGGCGCCGGCTACCTCCCGAGCGTCGGCACCCTGCCGGAAGGCTGCGCGGCCTTCTTCATCGTCGGCCAGACCGACAGCAACCACGCCGAGGTGACCGGGCTCTTTCCCCAGGAGAAGAAGCGCCGCAAGGCCGAGATGATCATCCACCCCGGCGGCCACTCCTGGGGCCGGCCCGAGGACCAGGAGCTGGCCATCGCCTGGCTCCAGGCCCTGGCCGAGGGCAAGACCCCGCCGGCGGTGCCGGCGCCGGGAAAGTGACGCCCGGCCGCCAACCGCGGCGCGTTCGGCCTTTGACACGCGCCGGATCCGGCATATTCTAGCAGACCGTTCTTCGACGGCCCGCCAGGCCCCGACGACCTCACCCAACCCTTCAGGAGGACCGCCATGAAGCTCGAAGAGATCAAGTCCAAGCTCAAGCCCATCGTCGCCAAGTGCGTGCTGCACGGCGACTTCACCCTGGCCAGCGGCAAGAAGAGCGACCTGTACTTCGACGGGCGCCTCGTGACCCTGTCCGCTGAAGGCCTCAGCCTCCTCTCCCAGGCGGTGCTCGAGATGATCGCCGGCAAGGACATCTCGGCGGTCGGCGGCATGGCCGTCGGCGCCGACCCGATCACCGGGGGCGTGGTGGCCACGGCCGGCGCGCGCGGCGCCAAGCTCTCCGGCTTCATCGTCCGGAAGGAAGCCAAGGCCCACGGCACCGGCAAGCAGGTCGAGGGCCCCAAGCCCCCGGCCGGCGCGAAAGTGGTCCTGCTCGAGGACGTGGTCACCACCGGCGGCAGCTCCCTCAAGGCCCTTGAGGCCGTCAAGCGCGAGCTCGACGTCAAGGTGATTGCGGTGATCGCGCTCCTCGACCGCCTGGAGGGCGGCGCCGAGGCGCTCAAGGCCGCAGGTGTCGAGCTCTGGCCGGTGTTCACGCGCAAGGACTTCGAAAAGTAGCCTTAACCACAAAGACACGAAGACACAAAGAGACACGAAGACCAGCCAGCAGTCTGTCCGCGGCGAAAGCCTCAACACGGTGAGGCCATGTCGCCGCGCACCTGCAGGCTCAGCCGTTCTTGGTGTCTCTTTGTGTCTTCGTGTCTTTGTGGCGAAGAACCCTGGTCACTTCGCCTTGGGCGGCTCCGCGGGGGCCTTGACCAGCCTCGGCGAGAGCCAGACGCCGCGGGCGTCGGCGGGCAGTCCCGGAGGCATGTAGCAGCTCAGCGAGATCTTCGTGAGTCCCGCCACGCTGATGCGCTGGGGGCCGGGCCCGTCCTTGTCGGAAGAGTACAGCAGCTTGCCACCGGGATCCGCGATGGTGAACTTCACGGCCGGTTCCTTCCCGGCGTCGAGCACAACCGTGGAGAACTCCAGAGTCGAGTAGGGCTCCTTGAGGCTGACCGACATGGAGAAGCTCGACTCCGGGGGAGGCCGCATGACCAGGCAGTGCTCCCAGTCCCTGTCGTTGGCCCTGACCGCCGCGTCGAGCCCCACGGGGAAGTTCGGGCTGGCTTTTCTCGCGGCCGGCAGGAGCGACGTCATCCAGACGGCGTCCGCTCCGGCCTCCGGCTTCCCGGCCGCCGGGAGCTCCTCGCCGGCCCTGATCAGCCGCGGCGAAAGGTAGACGGCCCGGGCCTCCGGCGTCACGCCGAAGCCTGCGTAGACCTTGATGTAGATCTGCTTCAGGCCGGTCAGGTCGATGCGCTGCAGCCCGCCGCCGGTCTTCTGCTTGAAGAGCGAATCCTTCCCGTCGGCCGTGACCTGGAACTCGTAGCTGCCGGGACGGGGGGCACCCAGTTCGGCCGTGGAAAACTCCAGCGCCGAGTAGCGGCCGTCGAGCCGCACCAGGTAGGCCAAGGTGTTGGCTTGCGCCAGCTTGACGGACAGGCACTTGTCGTAGGTCTTGCCGTCGACCACCACCTGCTCCTCGAAGGAGACTTCGCCATGCCCTATATGCTGAGTGCCCTGGAGGACCTCCGTCAGCCACACCGCGCCGGGGCCCGCCGACACCGTCGGCCCGGTCTCGGGCCCCTTCGGCGGAGCAGCATCCGCCGCGCGCGGGCTCTCCTCCGGACCGGGCTCGGCCGGAGTGTAGGCCGGGTCGGCCGCCAGGATGATCCGGTCGATGGCCAGGCGGCTCTCCCGCACCCACAGGTTGAGGACGTGAACGCCTGCGCCGGGAACCCTGACGGTCGGGATGTTGCGCCCCTCCGTGCCGGTCCACTGCCACTTGCTGCTGATCCCCCGCAGCGTCTGCGAATTCTCCGGGGGCTTGCCGTCCAGGCCCACGAAGACGGTGTCGCACTCGTCCGGCCCCATGGCCATCCGCACCCAGATCCGATAACTGCCCGCCTTGGGGAAAGCCACGCGGTAGTCGAGCCTGGCGCCGGTCTGCTCGTCGCGGAGATAGACTTTGCGGTCGGCAGGCAGCGCCTGCAGCGCGCCCGCCCCGACGAAACCGGATGGCACCGTCACCCGCGCCCATCCGGCCACGGCGCCCGCGCCGGTCCCCGGCTGGCAGGCGCTGAAATTCTCGGCCTCCATGACCACCAGGCCGTCCTTCTCCGCGAAGGCCCCTGCCCCCGACGCCGTCAGAGCTGGAGGCGCGACCGGAGTGGCCGGAACCGGCGGGACCGCCGGTCCGGCCGTGGCGCCGTCCAGCTCGCGCCCGGCCGCCAGAGTGGCCATATCCTTGTCGTTCAGGGCCGAGCCGTAGATGCGAAGGTCGTCGATCCGGCAGGCCGGGGACGGATACCCGGAGTTGGCGCCGAGCCGCAATGGGCCGGAGTTGGCCAGCACCGGGCCGGGGAGCTTGGCCTCGCTGTCTCGTCGGCCGTCCAGGTACAGGCTGAGGCTGTCTCCGGACTTGACGCAGCCGACGTGCGTCCAGCGTCGTGCCTGCACCGCGGCTTCGCTGGTCCCGCCAGCGTCGCTGTTGCTGAAGGTGCTGACCCGGTAGTAGATCCGGTCCGAGTCCTTGCAGAGCCACAGGGACAGAGTGCGGTCCTGCTCCAGGGTTCCCCTGCGGAAGAGCCCGCGGTAACCAGCGCCCGCCTCCCACTCCTTCTCCATGAAGAGCCAGAATGACACGCTGAAGTTGCCGTTCTCCCGGCCAAGCTCCAGCTCCGGCGCGCTGGGCACCTCCACGGTGCCGCCCGGGGCGCTGAACTGGAGCGCGGATCCCAACCTCCCCTCGACTGGCTGTACCGACCCGGCGATCTTCCCGTCGTGTCCTCGGCCGGAGACGTCCGGCACAGTTGCGCCGTTGATCCGGTCGAAGGTCCAGTGGGCCAACGGACGGCGGAGATCGACCGTCGGCCCCACGGAGGGGACTCGTTGCGCTTCGCCCGTGGGGGTCGGCTGCGGAAGGGCTCCGGGCCGGCCGCCTGATCCTGCCAGGAACCAGATAACCGGAACAACGAGAAGCACCAGGCCGGCCCCCAGGCCCCAGAGCACAGCGGTACTTCCACGGCGGCCAGAGGGCTCGGAGGGCCGGGCCGCGGCCACAAGCTTGGTGGCCGGGGTCTTCCCGAGCGCCGGGATGTTCATCTGGCTGGTGCGCGGACGGCGCAGCGTCTTGGTCTCGTCCTTCTGTCTGTGAGCGGAGGTCGTCGGCCGCGGAGCCACCCCCTCGCTGACCATCAGCGTGCCGCCGGTGCGCTCCTCGTCGGGCGCCTTCTGGTAGCACTTGGGGCAGATCGGCTCGCCGGAGCGCAGGTAGCGCTTGCCTTCATCCGGCCCGCCGGGCGGAATCATCTTGCCGCACTTGGAGCAGTAGATCAGTTCCATCTCAGCCCGCCGAGTCGGCCCCCGGAGGAAATATAGCGCAGCCCGGCGCCGCAATCAAGCCGGGGAAGCCGGACAACCAAGGCACCAAGAACGCCGGGGCCTTTGTCCGCGGCGATGGCCCGCTCTGGACCACGGAGCGGCGCCCGCCGCGCGCCATGGCCAGGATCGTTCTTGGTGTCCCGCCTTCGCCAAGGCTACGGCGGGCAAGCTTTGTGTCTTGGTGGTAAGAAGCCCCCGGCCGTCACGACCGGTGGAACGACCACGCCCCCGTGCCGCTGGGGCCCTCCTGGCCGAACTGGTCCACGGCCGTCACCCAGTAGCGCTGGCGCTCGCCGGTCGCGCGGCCCTGCGGGTCGACGAACTCGGTCCCGGTGATCGGGGCCTCGGTCACCCGCACGGGCGACTCGTTGCGCCAGTTGTCCATCCGGTAGACGTGGTAGCCGGCGACCTCCGGCCGCGGGTCTCGCTCCCAGCGCACCACGGCACTGCCGTCGGAGCGGCGGCGGGCCTCGAGCCGCCTGGTGGTGTCCGGGAGCGTGAGGACCCAGCCCGACGGGCCGCTCTCGATTCCCCGGCTGTCAACCGCCCGGACCAGGTAGGCGCGCGGGGCCAGGGCCCAGCCGTTGGTGCCGGCCTCGGCCGGCTCGAGGTCGGTGAACTCGAGCGCCGAGACCGGCCCGGCGGTGAGCTTGGCGAACTCGCCCACCGACTTGATGGTCAGGCTCGCACCCGGCGGGTCGGTGACCACCGGCGCGCGGTAGACGTTGTAGCCGGCGACGTCGGCCGCCGGGCTCTTCTCCCAGGTGAGCCGCGCCTTCCGGTCGAGGCCGAAGACGGCGACGAGTCCGAGCGGCACCGGCGGCCGGGTCGCCGCCACCGCCGGGTCCGTGGAGACGCGGCCGTCGGCGGCGACCGTGCGGATCATGTAGGTCGCGACCTTCCCGGCCGCAAGCGGCGCGCGATCGAGGAAGCGCGTCTCCACAACGGGCTTTCCGTCGTTGAGCGGCTCGAACCTGGCGCCCCAGACCTTGTCGGCCTCGGCGCGGCTGACCAGGTAGCCGGCCACCTGTGCTCCGGCCGGCGCGCGCCACTCGAGGAGCACCCCGTCCCTGGTCGCGATCGCGTTGGCCGGCCCCGGAGGCGGCAGCGGTCCCGGGCCGCGCTCGGCCGCGCCGCGGTATGTCCAGGTCTCCCGGCAGGTCGGGCTGCCCGGCGAGTCGGTGACCTCGCCGCCGCAGACCACGGTGACGCCGCGGCGCTCATCAAAGGCCGCGTCCCACTCCACGTAGTCGGGCTGCATGCCCGGCGTCTTCCTCGTGCTCCACGAGTTCTTCTCGGGATCGTAGGCGTGGACGGTCACGCCGTCGCGGCTCGGCGCGAAGAGCAGCGCCGCATCGCCCGCGACGTCGTAGACCATGGGCTGGCAGCCCTTGGCGGGCGCCTCCCCGCCGGGCTTGAGGTCGGTCCAGGCGCCCTCGGCCAGGCTGTAGCTCCAGAGCCCGCTCTCACCGGCGAAGAGCATCCGGCCCCGGCGGGCGTCGAACGCCACGGCATGAAGCTTCTCGGGCCGCGGCCCCTCGGCGACCGGCGCCTCGCGCCAGAGGTTGGCGCCGGTCTCGTAAGCCCAGATCCCGCCGCCGGAGCGCGCGAAGCCCAGGATCACGCCGTGGCGCCGGTCGAAGGCCACGAGGTGGTTGATGCCGAAGCCCGGCGGCACCGGCGGGCGCATCGCCGTCCAGCGGTCGGCGGCCGGGTCGTAGGTCCAGGGGCTGCCCGCGCTCGGCACCCAGCGGTCGCGTCCCGGTTCGTAGACCCAGGGGCTGCCCTGCCGCAGGACCTGCTCCTTGGAGAAGAGCCAGCCGTGGCCGCCGCCGGAGGCTCCGCGAATGAAGAGCCGGTCGGAGCGGCTGTCGAAGCAGATCTCGCGGGCCATGCAGGTACCGGGGGGCAGCTCGCGCGCGCCGAGTTCGGTCCAGGAGTTCGCCGCCGGGTCGTAGGCCCAGGTCTCGCCGGTCTGGGGCGAGTCGTAGCGCCGGCCGTGCGCGCCCCACTGCATCACCCGGCCGCGCAGCGGGTCGTAGGTCGCCGCCGATTCGTAGGTCAGCGAGGACATGCTGTGGTCGTCGTAGTCCCGCGCCCAGCGCCGGAGCATCCAGGTCCCGGCGGGCTGCTCCTCGACCGGCAGCGGCGTGCCGTCGGCGCGCCAGCCGTAGAGCACGGCGAGCGCCTCGCGGACCCGCGGCTGCCAGGCCAGGTCGCGCATGCGCAGCGCCCGGGCCGCGGCGAAGCGCCCGGGGTGGGTCGCGTCGCGCGCCGCGGCGAGCAACGCGTCGGTCGCCGCCGGGTCGGCGATCATCCCGAGCGCCGCCGCCGCGGCCAGCGGCTCGCGGCGCTCGGAGAGCATCTTGACGAGCGCGGCCACCGCCCGCGGGTCGCGGGAGTTGGCCAGGCTGAAGCCCGCGGCGGTGAGCGTGTGACCGGAGCTCTCGGTAAGCCGCAGCAGGGTCGCGAAGTTCTCGCCGCGGTCCAGGTTCTCGCGGAGCGCCCGGCCGACCTCATACCGGGTCATGTTCTCCCACTCCCACCAGTCCTTGGCCAGGGCCTCGGCGGACTCGCGGGTGGCGATCCTCCCCAGAGCGTCCATGCAGTCGACGGACAGGCGCACGCCCGAGCGGGGCGCGCCCTTCTTGACCATCTGGCTCCTGGCCATGACCTCGAGCAGCCCGGGCAGGAGCCGCGCGTCGGCGAGCGCGATGGCTGCCCGGCCGGCGGCGTGGGGGCAGGCCGGCGGGTCCTTCATGAGTTCGAGCAGCGTCGCGACGGCCACGTCGCGCGCGGCCGGCGAGCGCAGGTGCCCCAGACCGACCAGCGCACCCTCGGCGGCGTCGCGGTCGGTCGAGGGGACGCTGGCGATGGCCGCGAGCTTCTTCGCCTCGGCCACGTCGCCCAGCCAGCCAAGTCCGGTCTGGGCTTCGACGCGGACCTCGCGGTCGGCGTCGGCGGCGAGCTCGTGCAGCCGGGCGAGCGCCTTCGGCCCGCCCAGCCGGCGGAGCGCCCGGGTCGCGGCCAGGCGCACCCGGGCGTCCGTCTCCCTGGAGAGCTTCACGAGCGGCTCGAGCGCGGCCGCTCCGGCGGCTTCGGGCAGCGCGCGGGCCACGGCCGCGGCGGCTTCCGGTGAGCCGGACGCGGCGGCGGCGAACGAGCCGGCCAGCGCCGGGTCGGCGCGCCGGCCCCGCGCGGAGAGCCCCGCGGCCGCAGCGGCGCGGCGCCAGGGTTCGGGGGCGCCGAGCCCGGCGAGCAGCACCTCGTCGGCCTCGGGACGACCCAACCGGCCGAGGGCCTCGGCGGCCAGCGCCGCGCGCTCCGGAGAGCCGGCCATGAACGCCCTGGCGAGCGGGGTGACAGCCTCGTCCCGGCCGGAGAAACCCAGCGCCTCGCAGGCCTGGCGGGCGAGGTCGTCATCCTGCCCGACGGCCAGTTCGGAGAGATTGAGTTCGCGTCCGGGGCCCGGCAGCCGGGCCAGGGCCCGGAGCGCGGCGCCGCGCGCGGCCCAGTCGCGGGTCGACCTGGCGAAGGCGGCGAGCGCCGGCTCGTCCTCGGCCGTCGCCGTCTCGGCCAGCGCCTCGGCGGAGACCAGCCGGACCCGCGGCTCGAGGTCGACGAGCCCCTCGCGGGCGAGCTGGCGGACCACGCCGGAGCCGGCGCGCCCCAGGAGCACCACCGGGCAGCGCCAGGCGCGGCGTGCGCGGTCGCCCGAGGCGCTCGCTGCGAGCGTAACCAGCGGAGCCGGGTCGAACTTGGCGACTCTGAAGAGCGAGACGCGCCCGGGCAGCCGGCGCACGTCGAAGTCGCCCTCGAGCGCCCAGAGCGCCTCCAGGCACTGGAAGCGGACGGCCTCGCTCTCGTCGGCGAGCCCGGCGACGAGCGGCGCCACGGCCGCGGGGACGGCCAGGCGCCCGAGGGCGTACGCCGCCGCGCGACGCTCAGCCTCGTCCTTGGATCCGCGCAGCGCCTTGCCCAGCTTGACGGCCTCGGCCTCGTCGCCGCGACGGGCGACCAGGGTCACGTCGCCGACGGCGACCATTTCCCAGCCGGCCCCGGCCAGGACCGGCTCGAGCGCCAGCTCGTCCCCGGGCCCGGCGACGACGACCTCGCGCTCGGGCAGCGCCGCGGCGTAGCAGTGGGCGCGTCCGGTCTGGGTCGACCACTCGGCCAGCGCGTCGCAGAGCGCGACGCGCGCGAGGCGCGCGCGGACCTGGCCGTCGCCGGCGCGGTCCGCTCCGCCGTTCGGAAGGCACGAGGTCATCACGGCCGCCACCGCCACCAGGATTGTTGCGCGAAGCATGTCATCGTTCCCTCCGGCGGCCCTCAGGGCCGCGGGGGAATTGTAGGCGGCCCCCTGTCACTTGTCCATCTTGGGCGCGTAACGGAAAGCCAGCATGTCTGGCGTGCCGCCGCCGCCGGTGCCCAGAATGTAGAAGCACAGGTCGGAGACCGGGTCGTACTGCAGGCCGACCGAGACGCTCCCGTAGGCCGGGCGGGCCCCGGCGAGCTCCAGCTTCGAGAAGGTGTGGTCCTTCGGGTCGAGGACCCACACTGTCTCGAACTGCCCCTTGGCGTAGGGCGTCTCCGAGGCCGCGATCATCAGGAAGACGTCGTGCCTGGGGATGTAGATCACCTCGCGGTCGGAGAGCGGCAGCTTGTCACCGCCCGCGGCCTTGACCTCGATCTTCTGCCACTTGGGCGCCTCGGCGCCGAGGTCCAGCGCGAAGAGCTCGTGCTTGTCCTTAGGACCGCCGTAGTACATGGCCCGGTTGCGCTTGGGATCGAAGAACCAGCTGAAGCAGTGGTCGTCGTGGGTGCGCGGCAGCTGCCCCAGGTTCTTCCACTGCTTCAGGCCGTCCTTCGTCAGATACACGGCCTCGCCGTCCTTCTGGCCGTAGCGGGTGAAGTTATTGATGCTGAGCATCCCGCCGGCCACGGCCGGCACGGTCACGCCGCCGCCGAAGGCCCCGCCGGTGCCGGCGCCCAGGGGCACCAGCTCCCGCGCCCAGCGGCCGGTGTCCGGGTCGTACTCGATGACCGCGTCGGGCGCTGCGCCCTCCATCCGGCCGGACTGGCCGATGGTGCGCTGCAGCCGCTTCTTGAGCGGATTGAGGAAGAGCCCGTACTTGTAGGTGTGGATGCACCACGGTGCGTAGCTGAAGGATCGCCCCCAGCCGAAGTAGCTGCCCATCGGCCAGGGCGGCTCGTAGCGCCGGTCGGAGCGGAACCAGCGTCCGGTGGGCAGGTCGTAGTGGTCGGTCACCGCCCCGTGGTAGCTGCCGTGGCCGCCGTCGCGGTAGTGGATCTGCCAGCGGTCGGGGTCGTAGACGATCGAGCTCCAGGTCCGGCCCCCGTTGGGCCGGCCGGTGCCGTTGGTCGGGACCTTGGTCCAGGTGTTGGCCGGGACCGACTTGGCCCACTCGTCCTGCGCCGCCTTGTACTTCCCGAGGTCGGATAGCGTCGCCGCGTCGCACTCGCCGTCGGTCGGGTGGAGCCGGAGCTCCGGCCCGCCCGGGGCCTCGGCGGCCTTGGCGGCGGCCGGATCCAGGCGCAGCAGCCAGGCCCTGTTCATGTCGTGGTTGAGCGCCACCAGGCACCCGGAGGCCGCGTCGGCCTCCAGCCAGAAGGCCTCGCCCGGCCGGGGGACCTCCAGGCAGCGCCACTCGTTCCCGGCGGCGTCGTAGGTCCAGAGCCGCTCGTTCTTGCCGCCCCAGCGCGAGGCCTGCATCAGGACCGCCAGGCCGCTGGCCGCGTCGAAGGCCAGAGAACGCGCCTCCATCGGCGGAGGCCGGCCGGCCGGGTGCCGGCGCTCCCACCAGCGCCCCTCGCAGTGGTAGACCCAGGTGTCGCCCCAGGCGCCGCACTGCGCGTCGCCGCCGAAGCAGACGATCAGCTTGTTCTTCGAATCATAGACCAGCCGCGCGCTCATCCGCGGCTCAGGGGTCACCGCCAGCTCCGCGACAGCCTTCTCGACGGTCTCCAGCGCCGGCACGAGGCTGCCGCGGTAGAGGGCCTCAAGCTCCTCGGGACTGCCGGCCTTGAGCCTGGCGTCGGCCCCCTCGATCTTCCCGAGCGCCTCGCCCAGGAGCTTGCCCGCCGCCGCCAGACAGCCCTGGTGATAGGTCCGGGCGGCCTTGGGCGCGCCGGCCGCGGCGAGCCCTCCGAGCTTCTTCAGCTCGGCGCCGAGCTCCGCGGCCTCCCTGGCCAGGGCCTCGCCCCTGGCGCGCTCGTCGAGGAGCTTCTCGCGGCCGGTGGCGCGGAACTCGAGGTTCTTCCAGACCAGCCAGCGCAGATCGACCAGCCGGTCGCGGGCCGCCTCAAGCGGCAGACGGACCTCGTCGACCTCCTTGGGCGTCTCCAGGCGCCGCCACTGCCGTTTGGCGCCATCGTAGAGCCATGTGCCGTCGGTGCCACCGACCGACGAGAACCCGCCGGTGGCCAGGATCACCTCCCGGTTGACCGGGTCGTAGCAGATCGACGCCGCCGTGACCACCGGAGGCGACGGATCGGGTTTCGAGGCCGAGGCCTTCTTAGCCTCCAGGTCGAACTCCACGGTCCGACCGCGGCCGTCCAGGCCGGTGGAGGTCAGGCCGACCAGCGCCTTCCGGTCCGCGTCGAAGCAGAGCTGGGTGCCGAACAGGCTCTCCACCACCCCGTTGTTGAACTGGTCCTTGAAGGCAACCTCCAGCGGCGCGGCAGCCAGCTCCGACCACGTCCCGGTTGCGGGGTCGAGCTTGCGGATCCGCACGTTGGCGATGTCCTTGATCTGGCCGTCCTTCCCGAGCAGCGCGCCGTCGAAGATCAGCAGGCCGAGCGAGCCGGCCGAGCAAAGCCCCGTGTGAATACCCGGGCCGTACCAGGTTTTCCCCGGCCAGCCGGTCATCGGCCGCTCGACCCACTGGTTGGCCGGCAGAGACTTGAGATCGACAGCTTTGGGCTCGGGGACCGCCTCCCCGGACGAGGCCCGGACGCAGACCAGAGCCGCCACGCAGACCAGCAGCAGGTTTCTCATCGCAGATCCTCCCCGCTCAGAAGCTCGGCGGCGTGTTGACCGACACCGCCTGGGCCGGGCCCTTGCCGATGTTCCGCACCCGGTGCGGCCGGCGGCTGTCGAAGTAGTAGGCGTCGCCGGGGCCGAGCTCCCACCTCTCGTTGTCCACGGTGAGCTCGAGCTTCCCTTTGAGGACCAGACCGGCCTCCTCGGCCTCGTGGCGGTAGGGCTCCGGGCCGGTGTCGCCGCCCGGCGCGTAGTTCTCGAGGATGAGCTGCAGTGCCCGGCCGCGCCGGCCGGCGGCCACGTCCAGGAACTGGAGCCCCTGCTTGGCCCCGGAGATCTCAGCGTGCTCCGCCTGGCGATAGACCACCTTGGCGGGCGGTGGGGCGTCGCCTCCGAAGAACTCCCCCAAGCTCGTTCCCAGGGCGTCGAGGATGCTCTTCAGTGTGCCCACCGAGACGGAGTTGCCGCCCCGCTCCAGCGAGGAGAGGAAACTGAGCGCCACCCCCGACTGGCGTGCCAGCCCCCGCAGGGACATGTTCCGGCGCTTGCGCAACTCCCGGACCCGGCCACCCACCCGCAGCTCGTCCATGTTGATGCCTCCGCCATGCACGTTATACAGGTACACCGCTCCACTATATCGGTTTTCGGAAAACTCCTGATTCCGGGCACGGTCCCGGATCGCGGCGCGGCGCGAGATGGCCCTCGTCTCCTTGATTACTCCCACTACTCCTCTTAGAATCCCCATATCCTTCGTCCGCCAGACGCGGACGGCCCGTCGGAGCGCCGGCCACTTGCCTGGGTTGCGGAACATCCTGCTGGCTCTTGCCGCGACCGCAGCCCTTGCCGGGCCGCTCCCGGCCGGCGAGCCGGCGGCCCCGGCCGCGCCTCCGGCTCCAGCGCCCTCCCCCTCCCCAGCCCCCGCGCCGGCGACGGCTCCGCCCGCGCCCGTCATCCCGGCCGTCGCCCCGGACCGCGGAGCGCCTCCTGGCCCGCAGAACGGCACCGATGCGGCCAAGCCCAAGCCGCCCGCCAGGACGTCAGCCCGCGAGATCGAGTTCTACGCCCTTCGCCAGCAGCTGCTCCGCAAGGAGCGCGCCGCGATCCTCAGCGGCTCGGCCTGGGTGTCATCCCAGGGAGTGCTCCTCGAGGCCGAGAACATCGTGGTCTGGGAGAAGGAGCGCCAGGCCTACGGCCAGGGCGGAGTGCGGCTGACCGAGGCCGGCGGCCGCCTGCTGGCCGACGAGATCTTCTACGACTTCGGCGCCGAGCGCGGCCGGGCCACCGGCGTCCGCCTGGAGATCGGGGAGGTCGAGGTGGTCCCGGGCGAGGCCTCCGGCCCGGCCGAGATGCCCACGATCAAGGCCGGCAGCGGGGGACTGGCCGCCGGCAAGGCGCCCTCCAAGTGGTACCTCTCCGCCCCGGAGGTGCGCCGGGCGGGGCCCGGGAGGTGGCAGGTCGTCAAGCCCACGGTATCCAGCTGCGACTTCGCCGAACCGCACTGGCGCTTCCGGGCCTCCAGCGCCGACTATTACCCCGGCCGCAAGGTGCAGAGCTTCAACAACGTCGTCTACCTGGGGCCGGTCCCGGTCTTCTACCTGCCCTACATGGCCAGGGACCTGTCCCACGACTACCCCTGGACCACCTGGCAGGTGGGCAAGTCCAGCGAGTGGGGCTACTACGCGCTCAGCAAGTGGGGACTGGACCTGCCGTCCGAGAAGGACTGGCCCTTCCAGCCCCGGCGCCTGACGCTCGACGGCGACTGGCGGCAGGACCGCGGCTGGGCCTACGGCGGAGGCGTCGAGTACGACCTCCTGCCCCACGGCCGCGGCTCGGTCGACGGCTACTTCCTCCGCGAGGACATGATCACGGCCGCGGAGGACCGCGAACGCGCCGAGGACGAGGCCGAGCGCCGCGGCCTGGTCTACGACAACCTTCGGGCTTTCGGCGCGCCCAAGGTCATCGGCCAGCCCAAGCTGAGCTACGACGAGAACCTGCTCTTCGTCCGGCGCCGGACGCTCGACGGCGTCTCCCCCGCCGACCTGGACGAGGACCGTTACCGGGACGCCGACCGCCAGGCCATCCGCTGGACGCACCGCCAGGACTTCCTGCCGGAGAAGAACGAGATCCACGAGGAGACGGTCTGGAACCTGGACCTGACCGCCGAGCTCAGCGATTGCTCGGACCGCAGCTTCCGGGCCGAGTATTTCCGCAACGAGTACCGCCAGGCCCCCGAGCCGCTGTCCTTCGCCATGCTCCGCCACCAGGGCGACGCCGGCAGCGTGTGGCTGACCGTCGCCCCGCGCGTCGACGCCTTCCAGACGCAGACCGAACGGCTGCCCGAACTGCGCGGGGACCTCGTCCCGCAGCCGCTGCCGGGCGGTTTCTTCGCTTCGGGTTCCGCCGACGCCGGCTACCTGCGGCGCAGCTTCGACCAGGACGCCGGCTTCGAGGACTTCGAGTCCGGCCGCGGCCACGCACGGCCCGTGCTCAGCCGCCCGGTGAACCTCGGGCCGGTGGGCTTCGTCCCCTACGTGGGCACCGACCAGGCCTGGTACAGCCGGAGCCGGGAACGGGAACACGACGAACTGATCCGCGGCGCGGCGATCTACGGAGCCGACGCCTCCATGCGCCTATACGGGACGTTCGACGCCGAGAACGACCTGCTCAACATCCACGCGCTGCGCCACGTGATCGAACCGCGCCTGTTCTTCCGGGGCGTCTCGGAGCCCACCCAGAACCCGGAGAGCCTCCTGGACTTCGACCAGGTCGAGGACCTGAACAAGACCAACATCGCCGGAGCCGGCCTGTTCCAGAAGATCCAGACCAAGCGCCGCGCCGCCGACGGCACCGAGAAGGTGGTCGACCTGGCGGGCATCGACTTCCAGGCCCGGGGCTTCGTCGACGGCGATGAGGCCGAGCGCCTGAACGAGGACGACAAGATGCTGCCCTACCGGGCTCACGCCTTCGTGAGCCCGGTGGAGGGCCTCAAGCTGTGGGGCAGCTCCGAGATCGACGCCCACGGCATAGGCCTGACGCGCTACTCCGAGGGCGTCAGCTACCGGCACCAGCAGCTTTTCACGGCCAGCGCCAGCTACACCACCGTGCGGGACGATCCCGAGCACGGCATCAGGGGCTCGCAGCACCTCTCCGGCGCGCTGGAGGCGCCGGTCGGCGAACACTGGCGGCTCCAGGCCTCGGCTTCCTACGAGTTCGACCGGCCCAACGAGGAACTCGGCGAACGGGGCTTCGGCGAGGGCCGCTTCGCCCTCCTGCGCGACTTCCACTGCTGGCTGATGGGCCTGGACTACACCATAAGCCAGGTCAGCGACGGAGGACACCAGCACACCTTCGGCGTGACCTTCACGGTCACTCCCAAGCCGGTCAACCTGGTCAGGGGCTCCAACCAGCTGCTCTTCTCTCCGCCCGAGGCCGGCAGCGAGCCGTGGTTCCTGCGCCCCGAGGCTGCTGCGCCTGCCGGGGAACTGCGGGTCGTGCCGCCGCCGGCGCCGACGAAGAAGTGATGGCTGCAGGCTGTAGGCTGTAGGCTGCAGGCTATAGGACGGTGGCGATCAGGCAGCAGCTGCTGCCCTGGGTCCGCAGCCTGACGCACTCACCCCTCAGCCCCCAACGTCCAACCCTCAACCCGTCTCACTCATAGATCCGCAGGTACCGGTAATAGACCTCCAAAGTCAACGCGGCCATGGCCGTCGAGCAGACCCGGCCGCCTTGCGACCAGATCAGGGGTTCCCAGCTGCCATCGGAGCATCCACCCTGAACCTGGTGGTCCAGCAAGGTCTTCTTGATCGCCGCGTTCCAGGCCGGCCAGTGCCGGTCTCCCATGCGGTACATGCCGATGGCGCCGTAGTACCAATAGTAATAGTCGTGGCCGGATGAACTCTCGCCGCCTCCCCCGCTAAGCTTGGGCCAGCAGGGCAGGTGCTTCGCTCCAATGTAGTTGGACATGCCCAGGACCGGAGCGGACTCGCGGCTCTCGCCGGCGTCGAGCAGGGCAACCAGGCCGCAGGCCGTCCGCGCGGCGGAGGGTCCCTGGCTGTCGGTGTAGCCGCAGGTCCACTGGTCGCCGACCTGCCGGGCGCATCTCTCGACGACGAAGCGACGCACGCCAGCGGCCCCCCGGGCATCGACGCGCAGCCCGGCGATCCGCGCGGCCTTCAGGACCTGCATGCCCCAGGCGCCCAGGGTCACGTCGCTGCCGTTGTCCGCGCCGGGGACGTCCCCGTAACGCCAGGCCAGGCCGGGCGACTGGATGCTCTGCACCCAGTCCACGGCCTTCTGCGCCGGGGCCCGGAGCGCCTCGTCCCGGCTGAGCGCGTAGGCCTCACAGATGGCCAGCGCCGGGATCAGCTGGCAGTAGCCGCCCTTGTCTCCGATCCGCCCGTTCGGCTGCTGGCGCGACAGCAGGTACTTGATCGCCCGGCCGACGTTGTCGGGATACTTGCCCTCCTTGTGGCTGTAGCCCGCCCCCAGGAAGGCCAGCAGCGCCAGGCCGGTGACACCGTCGCTGAGTTCGTCCTGCCCGTCGTCGCGGCACTGCCAGGGCAGGAGGTTGGATGTCCCCGCCCGCCGCCGGCACTCCTCCTCAGCAAGCTTCTCGCGCCTGGCCTGGTCCTCCCGCTCCCGCTTCCGGACCTCGCGCATGTCCATCATCGCCCATATCTCGGCGCGGCCCTGGGTGATCCTCACCTGCCGCATCTCCGGGACGTCCGGTTCGGCCGGGGCCGGGGCCACCACACTCCCAGCCACGGGCAGTACCGGGCTCTGCCGGCAATGCGCGTTGAACCCGGAACTGCTCCACCGGCCGTCCGCGTTTTGGTGGCGGGACAGCCACGAGAGGGCGTGCTCCACGGCGTTCTCGGTGTCGTCCCCGCCGCTGCCGGCCTTGGCCATTTCCATGCGGGTGGCCGCGCTAGCCCTGGCCCTGAGCTGGTCGCTCCCGGTGAACCCGGCCTTGGCGCCGCCGGAGGCTCCCACCCCGATGCTGTCCGGGCTGCGACGCAGCGCCCGGACCAGCGCGCCGGAGGCCACCTCCATAGGCTTCTCGCGTATCTCGCCGGCGTTCGCGGCCGGCACCAGAGCCTCGTCGATATCGTCCAGCATGGGGGCCCGCGCCAGGCCGGGCGGAGCCAGAACCGGCTCAGGGGCCGGCTCCAGGCTGGGGACCTCGTTGGGGAAGAGGTCGCGCCTGCGCCGGAATTCCAGAGGATCCGGGGTCTTGGGCAGTGGCATGGTGACGCTCAGGATCACCTCGGGCTCCGGGGGCTTGGTCACGGTCCCGACGCTGAGCACGGAGAAAGTCGTCAGCACCACTCCGTGCAGCGCCGAGGAGACCACCCACATCCCGGCCAGACCGAGCCCGCCCCGGCGGCGCCGTGCGGCAATCCGGCGCCGCCAAGCCGGCACCGCCTTGGGGTTGGGACTGCGAGAAGTTCCGGGTTTCGCTATACGCTTCGTCCGCGCCATGGCATCCCTCCGGCCTGGAAGCCACCGTTCCGACGGCACTCCTCGGACGGTCCTGCAGATGCCTTGTCCCCGGCTTTTTGCTATAATGCCGGGCCGTGAGCGCCACTCCAGCAGACGCCGCCGGCCTCGGCCCGGCCACCGACGCGCCCGTCCGCCAGGGCGAGCCGTGGAACTGGGCGATCGCCCTGTTCGGCGGAGCGGTCTTCGGATCCGGCTTCAACCTGGTACTGCTTCCCGCTCCGGCTGGCTGGCTGGCGCCCGTCATGGTCATGGCCGGCATCGGCCTGATCCTGAGAAGCCTGCGCGGGACGGGGGCGCCCGGCCGCGGGGCTCTGCTCGGACTCCTGGGCCACCTCGGGGCCGGCGCCGTCGGGCTCTTCTGGATGCGCTGCATCACCTTCCCGGCCTACCTGGGGGTCGCGCTCTACATCGCCCTATACGGCGCGGGCTTCGGCGCACTGCTGGTCCTGGCCCGGAGGCGAACCCCGGGCTGGGCCCACCCGCTCCTGGCGGCCGGGCTCTGGACAGCGCTGGAGTGGGTCCGGTCCTGGGCCTTCACCGGCTTCCCCTGGATGCTGGCTGGCTCGGTCTGGGCGGACCTGCCGCTGGCCATGGGGCCGGCCGACCTGGGCGGCGTCCACCTGGTGAGCTTCCTGACGGCGCTCATGCCGGCTATGCTCGTTGCCGAGAGGCCGAAACGCAGATTGGTCCGCGGCATCACCGCCGCCGGCATCGCGCTGCTGGTCCTGGGCTACAGCGCCCTGGGCATCCTGGGGGTGGCCGCCGCGCAGTCGCCCTCCACAGGCGAAAACCGCTGCTCGCCCCTGCGCGTCGCCGCCGTCCAGCCGCTGGTGCCCTTCAAGGTCGGACCAAAGGCCAACCGCGAGCGGATGCTGGCCGACCAGCTGGAGCTCTGCCAGGGACTCGAGCCCGGCACGATTGATCTGCTGATCATGTCCGAGACGATGATCCCCGGCGACCTGAACGAGCAGGTCGAGCCGACCCTGGCGCCGCTTGCCCGCGAGAAGCGCTGCTGCCTGCTGGCCGGAGGGGTCATCCACGAGGGCCGGGACGCGGACGGCGCCTGGGCCGGACGCTCCTGGAACTCGGCCCTGCTGGTCTCGCCCGCCGGCGCGGTGCTCGGGCGCTACGACAAGCGCCACCTAGTGCCCTTCGGCGAGTACGTGCCCTTCGGCGGGCGCTTCCCCGGCGCCGACTACGTTTTCCATCTGATCGGCACGATCTTCACACCAGGCGAAGCCCACCCGCTGATCGTGGCCGAGGACCGCGTGGGCACCGCCTCCCTTCCCGGCCAAGCGGGCACGACGGTCCTCGTCGGATACAGCGTCCCCCTGGCGGTGAACATCTGCTACGAGGACTGCTTCCCGTACATCGCCCGGCGCGACGCGCGGCGCGGAGCACGGCTGATGGTCAACCTCACCAACGACTCCTGGTTCCGGCAGAGCTCCGAGGCCCGCCAGCATCTGGCCCTGGCCGCCTTCCGGGCGGTCGAGACCCGCACTCCCCTGGTGCGCGCCACCAACACCGGCATAACCGCACTGATCAACGCCGACGGGGCCATCACCGCCCCGCCGGAGGGTGGCCTGTGGAGAAAGGGGCTGGTGCGCATGGACGCGCCGGTCGGCCGGGGGCGGCCCACGGTCTACGCCTCGGTCGGCGACGTCTTCGTCTGGCTCTGCGCCGCCGCGGCGGTCGGAGCGGCACTGGCCGGGCTGCGACGGAGTACGCCGAAGACTCCGGGATGATCCTGGCAAGGAGGTTCCCATGCGCTTGATCCTGCTGACGATGTTCGCCGCGGCAGCCGCACTCCTGACGCTCTCCGGCTGCGGCTCGGACCAGCCGCCGAAGAAGGCACCTCCGCCGGCATCCGGGGCCGGGCCGGCGCCCCAACAGCCCCAGCAGCCCCAGCAGCCCCAACCGCCGGCCAAGGAAGCGGCGGACGGCGGCCCGATGATCCCCGGGGACCCCGGCACCGCCGCCAAGGTACTTAACCGCGGCAAGGACGCGGCGAAGAAACTCGAGGCCAAGAGCCGGGAGACGGCCGCATCGGGTGACGAGACCGAAGACGGCAACTGACCCCGGCTCGGAGCCCCCCCCATCGGCGCTGACGCCCGGCAAACCCGCCATGGCCTCCGGATGTGGCGCGCCCCCGGCCCAGTGGTATAATCTTCGGGCGACACCCGCTCTGAAGGAGAGACCGATGCTCAGGTTGCTGTGTTCCGGACTGGCCTCCCTGCTGCTCCTTGCCCTCATCGCTGACCGCCCCGCCGCCGCGGCCGAACCGGAGAAGCCCGCCGCCGCGCCGGACGGGAAGGACGAGGAGGACAAGCCCCTCACCCCCGAGGAACTGGCCAAGATCAACGCCCGCGTGGTCGAGCTCATCAAGCAGCTCGCCAGCGATGACTGGGCCAAGCGCGAGGAGGCCACCACAGCTCTGATCGCCATCGGCAACCCGGCCGTGCCGGCGCTGGAGGAGGCCGCCAAGTCACCCGACGCCGAGACCGCGACGCGGGCCGCCGAAGCCCTGCAGAAGATCAAGGGCGCCCCCAAGCGCCGGAAGAAGAAGTTCGACCCCAACTGCACCGACGGCTACCAGGCGGTCTACGAGGGCCGGGAGCACGTGCAGACCTTCAAGGCCACGACCGACAAGCTGGACTTCCTCCGGATCCGCACGGCCCGGACCATCAACAACCCCATGGCTGACCTGACCATCTCCCTGAGGGAGAGCGGCAAGGAGAACGCCGAGGCCCTGGCCACGGCCACGGCATCGAGCACGGAAGTCACCCGCTTCTACCGCTGGTTCACGATGGAACTCAAGGCCGAGAAGCTGGAGAAGGGCAAGACCTACGAGCTGGTCTTCACTTCCGGCGCCGCCAAGAGCAGCCCCTGGCTGGTCAACTGCTTCTACCGCGATGCCTACCCCGATGGCGAGTACCGTGAACTGGCCGACGGCAAGCCGGTGAAGTCCGAGAAGAGGTACGACCTGGTCTTCGAACTCGGCGCCGGCGAGGACAAGACCACCTCGGTGCCCAAGGGCACGGACCTGACCAAGAAGGACGAGCACTTCGGGGTCGGCCCGGACGGGACGGACCTCTATCAGGATCCGCCCAAGGTCCCCGTCGAGGAGGGCGGCGCCCTGTAGAACCGGGTCTGTGGCAGGGGCGGGCTCATAGCCCGCCTTACTGCGACTATCGAGAAGATTCGGGAATTGCCCCTACGGGGATGAGGGCGGGATATCTCTATTGCAGCGAGAATTCGGCCTTGCCCGCGCCGCAGACCGGGCAGACCCAGGAATCCGGGATCTGCTCGAAGGGGGTGCCGGCCGCGATGCCGCCGTCAGAGTCGCCTTTGGTGGGGTCGTACACCCAGCCGCAGACCCTGCAGACGTATTTCCTGGCGGGAGCGGATCCCTGCTCCCCGGCGGCCGCCGGTTCGGGCGGCCTGTAGGTCGGGGCGGTCTTGGGTTCCTTGCCCTTGTTCTGATGGTACTTCGCGTACGTGAGCGGCTCAGCCTTCTTGAGCACGCGGCACGAGACCAGTTCGCCGAGGAACACGGTGTGCGAACCCGCGTCGAGCTTCCCGACCACCTTGGCCTCGAGCACCGCGATCGCGTGGTCGATGACCAGCGGGCACCCGGTCGCACCCGCGTCCGTCTGAACGGACGCGAACTTGTCCAGATCGCGGCCGCTCTTGAACCCGAACAGCCCGATGAAGGGCATGGGCGTGGATTCCTCGAGGACGGACACGCCGAACACCTGGCACTGCTCGATGATCTCATGGGTGAGGTTCTGCTTGTTGATGCTCACGGCCACGGTCGCGGGCTGGCTGGTGACCTGGAAGCTCGTGTTCGCGATCTGGCCGTTCCTGCGGCGCGCGTCGCCGCTCGTCACGATGTAGAGGCCGTAGGAGACGTTGCGGAGCGCCTTGGTGTCCATCTCGGCCATGTCAGTCCCCTTGCTCTCGAGCATCACGGTGCCGTCCGGAACTCGCCGCCGGCCTCTGAAAAATGCTAGCCCGGCCGCAGGGGATGTCAACGGGATTCACGGGGCGCGCTGTCATCTCGTCGCCCAGATCGGTCCAACTGATCCCTTGACTTAGCGTGACATCCCCCGCGATCCAAAAGGGAGGGAAAACTCCTTCATCAGGCGGGGCGGCATCAAGACCCGCCCCTAACTACGAAACCTTCCTCGTCTCCAACCTCAATCCCTGGCAGCCCATCAGGCGAAGGTCTCCCTCATCAGTTCGGCATAGTATTGGACCAGCTCCCACTTGGCGTCGGGGGCGATCCGGTGGTCGGGGCACGGGATGTAGCCGCCGAGCGCCACCAACGGCTTGAGCCGCTCGACCTCGGCCTGGATCGCGGCGCGGTCCCGGGCGAAGACGGTCTTGTTCATGCCGCCGACGCCGCGCAGGCCACGGCCGAACTGCTCGCGCCAGGGCCCGATGCTCGCGTCCCAGGTGCCCACTTCGATCGGGAACATGGTGTTCACGCCGTTGGCGAACCATGTGGGGATCAGCGCGTCGATCACCCCGTCGCAGTCGAGCGACACGATGTCGATCCCGTACTGCTTGAGCAACTCGGTGATCCGGCGGTACTGCGGCCCGACCTTCTCCTCGAAGGTCGAGGGGGCGATCAGCGGGCCGTTCTTGAAGCAGATGTCCTCCCAGAAGTGCCCGAAGTCGAACTTCGCCCCGGACTCCAGGGCGTACTTCGCGTTCCGGTAGCAGAGGTCGCCGACCGTCGCGATGATCTCGTCGAAGAGCGCCTCGTCATCCACCTGAAGATAGCAGGAGCCCTCCACCCCCAGAAGGTTGCGGATGTTGCCGTAGAGGCTGCCGCAGTGCAACCCGTAGGCGTAGTCGCGCTCGCCCTTGCGAAGGAACTCCAGGCCGCCCTGGTCGAAGCGCAACATCCGGTCATTGACCCGCACCATCCCGCTCAGGACCCGGTCCTCGGACCACTGCAGGCGGGGCTTGTACTCCTTCTCCCAGGAGGCGCGGTCCTTGAGGGTGTGCTCGATCTCCGCGGGGATCGAGCGCGCCCCGGGCCGGGTGACCACCACCACCCCGTTGCCGTCGAGCTCGTGGCGCGTGCCGTCCGGGAACTCCTTGAGGATCCTGTGCTCGAAGCCGGGCCGCAGCAGGCTCGCCGAATGGAAGGCGCTGTACCAGTTGAAGTCGAAGCCCAGCTTCCCGGAGATGACCGCATCCATCGGGTTGCCGTCGCCCCACTTCTTGGCTTCATCCGCCGAAAGGTGGCCCTCCGCCGCCCACTTCTGGAGGGTCTCGCCCCAGAACCCGAAGTGCACGACCGGCAGCCGGTCGTAGGACTGGTACCTCAGGACCGCCATGGCCCGTTCGCGGTTGGTCATCGCCGGAATCTCCTCAAAGCGACCGCGCAACAGTTTCGCGGTGAGCGAGCAGAAATCCAGGGCGGGATTGCGTTCAGACCTTCCAGCCGGGCAGCGCCGGTTTGGCGAAGCGCAGCATCTTGCCGAACATCTCCCAGGCCTGGTCCGTGGGAAGGTGAACCAACGGATCGGCCAGCAGCGCCTGGAAGGCGAGGTCCCGGTCCCGGGTCATTGCCGCCTTGAGAATGGCCTGCTGGTTGTCGCAGATCCGCCGCATGTGGCCGGCCAGGACCGCCGGCAGCCGTCCGGCGCGCATCGGCCGGACGCTGTTCCGCCGGAACTGCGCGTAGGACTCGGTCACCGCCCCCAGGGGCAGGTCCGGGTTCTGGCCGCGGTTGGGCTGATTGACGTTGGTGTCGAGCGGCGCGATGCCCAGGAGCGCCAGCATCTGGGCCACGCCCTCCTCGCCCGACGGGGTGAGCCTCTCCGGCAGCTTGTACTTCTCCCGGCGCAGCTGGCGCATGTTTGCCACGCGCCAGGAGTATGGCGTCAGCACCACGCCCCAGCGGTGCAGTTCCTTCTCACTCTGAAGGTACCAGGGCACGAACTCGGCCAGGTGCCGGTCGCCGGCCGCGCCCAGCGCTCCGAAGCGACGGAAGAGGTCGAAGGCCACCAGACCGTCGCTCCTGAACCACAGCCCCTGGCGCTTGCGCCCGCGGGCCTCGGCCGTGCGGTCGCGGAACGCCCCGGGGGCGGAGAGCTCGCGGGCCAGGCGCGGGAAGAGGTCTCGGCCCCGCCAGCTGGCCGCCGTGGCGAAGGTGAAGTGGTTGACGCCGCTGATGTCGAGCCTGATCTCCCGGCGGTCCGGGCGCTTCACGCCGAACCAGCGCTCGACCAGGCCGGCGAGGCGGCCCTGCGTTCCGAAGACCTCGTGGCAACAGCCGAAGGCCTTGATCTTCGGCTCGGCGGCGTGCAGCGCCGCGGTGCAGAGCGTCATCGGGTTGGTGTAGTTGATGACCCAGGCCCTCGGACAGACCGCCATGATCTGGTGCGCGTAGTCGGCATAGACCGGGATGGCCCGCAGCGCCCGCAGGAGTCCGCCCGGACCGGTCGAGTCGCCCACCGGCTGGACGATGCCGTAGCGCGCCGGCATCTCCAGGTCCGCGTAGCGCATGGTGATCGGGCCGGGCTCGATGGACATGACCACGAAGTCCGCGCCGCGGAGGGCCTCGCGCGCCGTCCGCGCCACCGTGGTCCTGAAGCGGGTCACGGCGTCGGGGTGGCCGAAGATGGCCTCGGCGGTCCTGACGTTGCCCCGGGCCGCCGGGCGGTCGATGTCGTAGAGGGCAAGTTCGCCGCTCAGGTGCGGGCAGAGCGCCAAGTCCCGGATGAGCATGTGCGCCCAGGCCCGGCTGCCGCCGCCGATGTAGGCGATCTTGATCTGCGTCTGCTTGGTCTTCATGCGCGCTTCTCCTCAGGCAGGGCGACCAACTCGGAGATCCGCACCGGCGCGCCGGTCTCGATCGACCTTCGGGCGGCGATGCCCACCAGGATCGAGCAGGCGCCGTCGAGCGGACCGGCGGCGGTGTTGAAGGGGTCGGCCGGCTGTTTGTGCTTTACGAAGACGTCGCGCAGCAGCCGCGAGTCGCCGCCGCCGTGGCCGCCCTTGGGCGATTCGAAGGGCACGACCCGCTGTTCCTCGAAGAGCTTCTGCATCCGGATTTCGACGCCCTTGACGCCCTGCTGGACGGAGAGCTTGCCATCGGCCCCCGAGATGTAGGAGTGCTCGGTGACGTCCAGCTCGATCCGCCCGCCGGTGCCGTTCAGGATCAGCCGAAAACCCTCGCGCGGCGCGTAGTTGTGCAGCGAGTAGCTGAGCATCATCCCATTGGTGTAGCCAACCGTCGCCGAGCGCGTGTCCCAGACGTCCATGTCCGGCGAGAAGACGCAACGGTCGCGGAAGTAACCGTCCTCCTTCTCGGCTTCGAGGTAGAGGGCCTGGAGGCTGCCCCCGTCGGCCAGGTCCAGGCGGAAACGGCACTCGCGGTCGTCGCAGGTCAGGCAGCGCTCGTGCGCGGCGCGGGTCTCCGGCCGGTAGAAGCGCCGCGTCCCGAGGGCGAAGACCGTCTCCGGCCGCGAGGCCGTCCACCAGTTGACCAGGTCGAAGTGGTGGGTGGCCTTGTGGACCCACAGGCTCCCGGAGTTGGCCTTGTAGCGGTGCCAGCGCCGGTAGTAGTCGGCGCCGTGGGTGATGTCCAGGAACCAGGTGAGGCTGGCCATGGTGACCTGGCCGATCTCGCCGTTCTGGACCAACTCCTTCACCTTGGTGTTGAAGGGCGCGTAGCGGTAGTTGAAGGTGACGGTCAGCTGCTCCTCCCGGCCGCGGGCGGCGTCGAGGATGGCTTGGCAGCTCTCGGCGTCGGTGGTCATGGGCTTCTCGGTCACGACCCGCAGTCCGGCCTCCAACCCCCTGAGGATGTACCCGGCGTGGAGGTTGTCGCGGCAGGTTACCACGATGCCGTCGAGCTTCTGCTCGGCGACCATCTTCTCGAACTCGTGGGGCTGGTAGGTGGGAAGCTCCGGGCGCTCCAGCTTCCGGCGCACGAATTCCATGCGCGTCCGGTTGGGGTCGAGCAGGGCGACCAGTTCGTTGGCCTCGGTCACCTCCGGGTCGCGCGAGAGCGCCCGCCAGTACATCTCCGAGCGTCCGCCCGTGCCGATCACCGCGAAGCGCTGCCGTTTCATGGTTGCCGTTCCTTTCCCAAGTTGAGATCCCTGGTGCTCTGCCGCTCGACGTAGCGCGGCACCGCCGTGCGCGTGCCCGCGCCGGGCTTGATCTCTCCCCCGAGCTTGCCGAGCAACACCTCGGCGGCGAGTTTGCCGACCTCCTCGTGCGGATGCGCGATGGTGGAGAGCGGCGGGCTCACGAAGCGCGAGGGCAGCCGGTCGTCGAAGCCGACCACCGAGATGCGCTCCGGGACCGCCGCGCCGGAGGCCGTGAGCCCCCGGATCACCCCATAGGCGAAGAGGTCGCTGTAGGCGAAGAGCGCGGTGGCCTCGGGCCGCAGCCCGGGGAAGGCCGCGCCGGCGGCGCGCCCGCTCTCCGGGGTGGCCTGCCAGCCCTCGGAGAGCTTCCAGCCGCGGGGCGGCTCCAGGCCGCGGTCCCGGAAGGCCTGCCGGAAGCCGTCCTCGCGCTCGCTCCCGGCGGGGCCGAGATAGCAAACCTGGCGGTGGCCACCGTCGAGCAACCGTCCGACCGCCGCAGCCACGCCGGCCGGGCGGTCGATGAGCACGGTGTCGAGCGAGCGCACCGGCTGCCGGTCGACCAGCACGTAGGGATGGCCGCTCTTGTGCATGGCGGTCAGGTGGGCGGCCTCGTCGGCCGAGCCTGCCGCTGTGAAGACCGCCACGGCCGCCGCGTGGTGGGCCAGGGCCTCGGCGAGCAATCCGGCCTCCTCGGCGACTCCGCCGCCGTTGAAGACCAGCTGGACGACGAAGCCGGCGGCGCGCAGCTCGCGCTCCAGGACGCAGACCTTCTCGAAGGCCAGCTCGTCGGGCCGGTGGACGATGGCCGCCACGATGTGGCTGCGCCGGAGCTTGAGCCCCCGGGCCAGCTGGTTCGGCCGGTAGTCGAGCTCCCGGGCCAGATTCTCGATACGCGCGCGGGTCTCGGCGTTGACGTCGGCGGCCCCGGCCAGGGCCCGCGCGACCGTCCGGATCGAGACCCCGGCCCGGCTGGCAATCTCCTTGAGCGTCGCCACGTAAGCCTCCTGATTACGTCGCCGCCAACGTTGGCGGAGATTAGTATAAGCGCGTCGGCGGGGGCGTCAAGATGGAAAATCCCGGAAAGTGGGGGTGGTTCTCGTGGCGCTGCCATGGTGCCCCGGTCCAGCGCACGGGGTGGGTGGGGATGTTTCAGGATCTCGTGCCCTTGCGCCGCGCCGAGGGGCGAAGAGAATGGCAGGCAGCTAATGGAGACAGGTGGCGATGAAAAAGGCAAGCGTGTTTAGGCGCTTCACTGATCAGGAATGGGAGAGAGAGTTCGAAAGCGACTTCACATTTCTCTCCCGTATACCGTGCAGCGAGGTACTCCAGGCAGTAGCCGTCTACCGCGACAAAACGAGCGGATACAGTGAGGACGACGCAAAGAAGTTGGCCAGAGGTACGCTTCCCCGGAAACGAGCGGGCGATTTCTTTGCGGTGTGCCGTCGCAAGGAGGGTGTTCCGTATTTGCTGGAGGCGCCGAGAGATCAGAAGACTATTATCCAAAACTTGTACAGCGCGTACCACGTAACCACTGATATTGGCTTTACGCCGGAACAATGGATCGAAGTGTTGAACAGGAACAACACCTCGTTCCAGAAGTTGCAGCAGCACTTCAACGAACTCTATTCCAATCCAGCTGCAGGGGCATCCGACGTTCGGAAAGCCCTTTTCCCAAGGCTGTCTGAGAAGTTCTCCTGCAAACCAGCCAAGCAGGGGGGCGGTGAATGGGCATATGCTCTTACAATCGAGAAGCACGCCGTGAATCTCAGCTTTGACTTTGGTGGCATGCATCCAGGCTTTCGAGCCCAACTGTGGCTCCGCAGAAAGAAAGCGTTCTTTGATTTCTCGTATCTCACCATGATGGGCTTTCGGGACACGTATTGGAACATGGTCCGCATGCAGGAACTGTCGCAGGCATGTGATGTGTTCGTAGAAACGCTGGATCGCGCACTGACTTTCTGTGTGGCGGAAGACTTCTGGAGCTGAGCAAGGCTTCATCATCTGCTCAAGCCGCTGGTAGCCATGACCAACTGGTCCGCGACCAGGCCCTTTGAGCCCCTTTGTCTGTTGAGAATCCGCCCGTTCTCCAGAAAATGGGCTCGAGCGGCGGCGAGGGCAAGGAGAGCAAGGGCATCTAAAGGAGACCAATCCCGTGACTGACACCAAGAGCAACAGCGATCCGATCCGGGTGGGCGTGGCGGGGCTGGGGCGCAGCGGCTGGGACATCCACATCCGCACGCTGCGGCACATGGGCGAGAAGTTCAAGGTGGTCGCGGTGGTGGACAACCTCCCCGAGCGCCGCAAGCAGGCCGCCGAGGAGCTGGGCTGCAAGGCCTACACCAGCTACGGCAAGCTGCTGGCCGACCCCGACGTCGAGCTCGCCGTCGTGGCCATGCCCACCGACCTGCACGTGCCCTGGGCGGTCAAGGCCCTGCGCGCCGGCAAGCAGGTGGTGGTCGAGAAGCCGGTGGCCCGCAACCTCCGGGAGTGCGACCGGCTGATCAAGGTCGCCGGGGAGACCGGCCTGTCCGTCACCGTCTTCCAGAACCGCCGCTACGACGCGACCTTCCTCAAGATCCGGGAGCTCGTGACCGGAGGCGCGCTCGGCCGGGTCAACTTCCTGCGCTACACCGGCGCGGGCTTCGGCCGGCGCTGGGACTGGCAGACCGTCAAGGCGCGCGGCGGCGGGCAGCTCCGCAACAACGTCATCCACGCGCTCGACGAACTGATGGAGTTCTCCGGACCGGCCGACCCCGAGATCTTCTGCAAGATGGACAACGTGCTCTCCTCGGGCGACGCTGAGGACTGGGTGCAGCTGGTGCTCAAGGCCCCGGACGCACCGACCATGGAGGTGGACATCTTCTCGAACTGCGCCTACCCGCAGGCCACCTGGCTGGTCCTCGGCCAGAAGGGCTCTCTGACCTCCGCCGGCAGCGAGCTCAAGTGGAAGGTGGTCAAGGGATTCGAGAGCCTCCCCCCCCGGCCGCTGGACCTCTCGCCCACACCAGACCGCGGCTACAACCGCGAGAAGCTGGAGTTCGAGGAGTCGAGCTGGACCGAGCCGCCGGCCCCCAGCGGCCCGAACGCGCCGCGCCCCGAGACCATGGGCTTCTACGACGACGTCCACGCCAGCCTCCGCGGCGGCGCGCCGCAGAAGATCACCCTGGAGAGCGTCCGGCGGAGGATGAAGGTCATCGACCACTGCTTGAAGAAGTGCGGGATTTAGGACGACGGCGTCAACATGCAACACCCAACATCCAACACGCAACATGCAGAGCAGATCAAGGATGCAAGGCGATGGTGAATGGTGAGCAGCCGCGACACCGCAAGGCAATGAATCGGCCCTTTCCGCTGATTCATTGCATGTTGGGTGTTGCGTGTTGCCCTTCGACCATGCTCAGGGCCCCGAGCGGAAGTCTGTCGAGGGGCGTGTTGCATGTTGCCGTTTCCGTTGTGCCTTCTTGATGCGTCGCCTCAAGCTCGCCCTGCCCTTCCTGGTCCTCGCCGGGCTAGGCGTCATCGCCTGGCCGCGCGCCGGCGGGAAGGCCGACGACGAGCTCGTCCTGGTCAGCCCCCACTGGGAGGGCATCCGCGAGGAGTTCACCTGGGCCTTCGAGGAGCACTGGAAGGCCCGGACCGGCCGGACGGTGCGGCTGGCCTGGCTCGACCTCGGCGGCACCAGCAAGTGCATCCGCTACATCCGCTCGACGAAGCCCGGCGGCACCAGCGCGGACGTCATCTTCGGCGGCGGGACCGACAGCTACATGGCGCTGGCCGGCGACGGCTTTCTCCAGCCGATCGAGGTGCCCGCCGAGACCATCGCGGCGTTCCCGGAGAAGCTTGGTGGCTTCCCGCTGCGTGACGCGCAGAACCACTGGTTCTCGGCATGCCTCTCCACCTTCGGGATATCCTACAACCGTCCGGTGCTCGCCAAGCTCGGCCTGCCCGAGCCGCGCGAGTGGGAGGACCTGGCCGACCCGCGCTTCTTCAACTGGGTGGGCTCGGGCGAGCCACGCTCCTCGGGCACGGTGCACATGACCTACGAGCTGTTTCTCCAGAGCGGTGGCTGGGATGCCGGATGGGCAGCCATCGTCAAGATGGCCGGCAACGTCCGCACCTTCACCGAGGGAGGCAACGGCATCCCCCGCGACGTGGCCATGGGCCAGTTCGCGGCCGGCGGGGCCATCGACTTCTACGCGCTCGAAAAGGTCATCCGCCTCGGCCCCGAGGCCATGGGCTTCGCCGCACCGGCCAGGCTCCCGGTGGTCAACGGCGACCCGGTCGCCGTCCTGGCCGGCGCCCCGCACCGCCCGGTCGCCGAGGCCTTCGTGGCCTTCGTGCTCTCGGCCGAGGGCCAGCGGCTGTGGTTCGCGCGCCCCGGGACGAGCGGCGGCCCGCGGACGAGTGCACTCGGCCGGTTGCCGGTGCGCCCGGAGCTCTACCGGACCGGTGGTGAGGAACTGGCCAGGCTCGACCCATTCAAGCTCGAAGGCCTCGGCCGCTACGATTTCAAGAAGAGCTCGCGGCGCTGGCGGGCGCTCGACGATCTGCTCGGCGCAGCGCTGATCGACTCGCACGACGAGCTCCGCGCGGCCTGGAAGGCGTTGATCGACGCAGGGCTGCCCTCGGAGGGCCTGGCCGAGTTCGGGGCTCCGCCGTGCTCCGAAGAGGAATTCCTGGCACTGGCCGACCGCCTCTGGAACGACAAAAAGGCCCTGGACTCCGACCGCAACGCGCAGATCGCCCTGTGGGGCAAGTGGGCGCGCGACAAGTACTCCGGCATCCGGAAGCGGTACGGGAAATGAACCGTCGAGACGCTGAGAACTGCCGGCTTTCGGCTATCGGCTTTGGGCGTTCGGTACAACGACCGTTCCGACAGCCGAAAGCCGAAGGCCTAAAGCCCTCATTTGTCGGCTGTGCTAGGAGGTCATGCCCATGATCGCAAAACTGTCCGTCGTCCTCGGGTTCCTGGCCCTGGTCTTCGCCCCGGCCGCCTCCTGCGGCGAGCCGGCCGACACATGGATCCTCTCCGGCCAGTCCAACGCCTGCGGGCGCGGGGCGCTCCCCGGGCTGGCCGAGAATCCGCTGGTGGAGGCCTTCGACGCCAAGGCCGGCAAGTGGGCTCCGGCCAAGGACCCACTGCCGGGCATGGGCACCGACCGGCTCGGGCCCTGGCACGCCGCGGCGCTCGAGGTTGCCGGCAAGACCGGCAAGCCGATCCGCCTGACCGGCTTCGCCGAGGGCGGCCAGCCGATAAGCTACTTCAGGACCACGGCGGTCGGCGGCAAGGCGCTGCTCAAGAGCGTCAAGGCGAGCGGCCAGGGCGCCGGAGTCTTCCTCTGGTACCAGGGCGAGACCGATGCGGTCAACAAGCTTGACCCCGCCAAGTACCAGGAGGAACTCAAGGCGCTCCTCGCCGCCGTCCGGACCGAGGCCGGCAACCCGAAGATGACCGCGGTGGTCGTCCAGCTTTCCTACTGGAACGACAAGCGCCCGGCGGACTTCATGGCCATCCGCGAGGCCGAACGGCGCTTCGTAATCGCCGATGGCAATGCCCTGCTGGTGCCGGCCCTCGGCCGCAAGGCCGGGGACTACGTCCATCTGCACCGCGATGGCTACATCGAGCTCGGCAAGGAGATCGGCCGCGCGCTCCTGGTGACCCGCTACGGCGCCAAGGACGTGAACTGGCCCGGCCCGGTGCTCGACGGGGCGACGCTCGCCGCCGACGGCAAGAGCGTGGTGGCCCACTTCGCCGAGGCCAGGAAGCTCGCCGGCGCCGAGGCCGCCGACTTCGGGATCGTCGACGCCGGTGGCGCGGCCAAGGAGGTCCGGGCGGCGGCGGTCAAGGCCGAGGTGGCCGGCGGTACTCTCGTGACGCTCACCTTCGCCGAGCCGGTGAAGCTCCCGGCGGCGCTCGTCTACGGCGCCGGGAACAACCCCAAGGCGTCGCTCGTGGACGAGGCTGGCAACCGCGCCCCGGCGGTGCAGGTCGAGCTCGCCCAGGGCGCGGCGCCGGCGGACAAGGAATCGCTCGCGGCCAACGGGGCGGGGAAGTAGTTCCTGCGCCGTTACGGCCGCCGGTGTGCGGCCACCAACAACTCAGCGGCTCTCATCCCGTCCACCGCGCTGGTGACGATCCCGGCAGCATAGCCCGAACCCTCGCCGGCGGGATATAGCCCGGCCGCGGCGGGTGACTGGCCGTCCTCGCCGCGGAGAACCCGGACCGGCGAGCCGACCCTGGTCTCCGCGCCATAGAGCACCGCGCCGGCGCCGCCCAGGGGCGGCATGAGCCGCGCGAAGCGCTCGAGCGCCCGGCGGACCCCGGCCTCGACGGCCGGCGGCAGGAGCCCGGCCAGATCCGCCGCCTTGCGCCTGACGTTGCGCGGCGCCGCGGGCAGCGCCGAGCCGCCGCGCGCGCCGAGGAAGTCCTTCACCGTCGCGCACGGGAAGGAGTAGTCCCCTCCCCCGCGCTCGAAGATCCGCCGCTCGAGCGCGCGCTGGAACTCGATCCCGGCGAGCGGTCCTGAAGCGCCGAAGTCTTCCGGCGCGACCGCGGCGATCACCGCGGCATTGGCGAAGCCGGAGTCGCGGGCCGTGTGGCTCGCGCCATTCGTGGAGAGCATACCCGGCTCGGTGGCCACCGGCACCACCCGGCCGCCGGGGCACATGCAGAAGGTGTGGGCCGCAGCAGCCCCCGGTCCGACTCCAGCCGCGGAGGTCAGGAAGAACTCGGCGGGGCCCAGCCGTTCGTGTCCGGCCCAGCGGCCGTAGAGCAGCCGGTCGATCTCCTCCTGCGGGCACTCCAGGCGCAGGCCGCACTGGACCGGCCTGGCCTCGAGCGCCACCCCGGCTCGGGCGAGCGCCGCGAACGTGTCCCGGGCGCTGGCCCCTGCGGCCAGGATGCAGGAACCGACCTCCATCCGCTCTCCGCCGGCCAGCTTCAGGGCGGCCAGGCGTCCGCCGGCGACCTCGAAGTCCTCGACCCGCGCGCCGAAGCGGAACGCGCCGCCCAGGCCGGCGATCTTCTCGCGGATCCTCCTGACCACTCCGGGCAGCCGGTCGGAACCGACGTGCGGCCGGCCGTCGGTGAGAGTCTCCTCCGGGGCGCCACAGGAGACCAGTAGTTCCAGGAACTCCCGCGTCCGGGGGTCCGACCGGCGGGTGTGGAGCTTGCCGTCGGAGAAGCACCCCGCCCCGCCCTCCCCGAAGGAGTAGTTGCTCTCGGGGTCGAGCCGACCCTCGCGCTCGATCCCGACTATCGACAGGGGCCGCTTCTCGGCCGGTTCGCCGCGCTCGAGTACGAGCGGTCTGTAACCGGCCGCAGCCAGCCGCCAGGCGGCGGCCAGCCCCGCCGGACCGGCGCCGACCACCACAACCGCCCCGCGAAGCTCGCCCGCCCCGGGCTCGGGCATCCAGGGTTGACCCGGCATGACAAGGGCCACCTGGCGGTGGGCATAGCGCTTGGCCAGATCCGGCTCGGTGTCCGGGTCGGCGAGCGCCAGCCACACCGAGCAGACCAGTCGCGGGTTGCCCTTCTCCCGGGCGTCGACCGAGCGGCGCTCGACACGCCAGGCCTGGACGTCATCCCGGCCGATCAGCAGCCGGTTGACGGCGGCGGAGAGTTCCGCGCCTTCGGGGTGGTCTACGGGCAGTTCGATGCCGGAGATGATCAGGGCCATACCGGGATTCTAGGGGACACTGACGAACGACACAAGGGGACGGATTGCAGCCGGCATTCGGCTATCGGCTTTCGGCTATCGGAACGGCTCCGAAAACGGCCCCACCCTGGTTGTTCCGCATGCCGAAAGCCGATAGCCGGAAGCCCTCTCGTGCTCCCCGCACTTGCCCTGCCCGCCCCCAACGCTACACTTCCCGCAGGAGCGCCGAATGGATCGGCCGCTCCCTGGAGGAGTGAATCCCATGAAGCGGTTTGCCAAGCCCGGGGACATCAAGGTCGGCGTGGTCGGCTACGGCGGGGCCTTCAACATGGGCCGCGCGCACCTCAACGAGATGCAGAAGGCGGGGATGACCCCGACGGCGGTGGCCGAGATCGACCCGAAGCGCCTGGAGGCCGCCACCAAGGACTTCCCGGGCATCGGCACCTTCGCCTCTGTCGAGGAGATGCTCCGGAAGTCGCCGGTCAACCTCGTCACCATCATCACCCCGCACAACACCCACGCGCCGCTGGCGCTGAAGTGCCTCAGGGCCGGCCGGCACACGGTCTGCGAGAAGCCGCTGGCCATCACCACCGCCGAGTGCGACGCGATGATCTCCGCCGCCAGGCGGAGCGACGCCGTGCTCTCCACCTATCACAACCGCCACTGGGACGGCTGCATCATGAACGCCGTCAAACGCATCGGCGCCGGCGCGATCGGCGAGGTATTCCGCATTGAAGCGCACATGGGCGCCTGGGCCCAGCCCAGCGACTGGTGGCGCACCAGCCAGACCATATCCGGCGGCATCCTCTACGACTGGGGCGTGCACTTACTCGAGTACTCGCTGCAGCTCGTCGACTCCGAGATCGCCGAGGTCAGCGGCTTCAACCACACCGGCTTCTGGGCGCCGAAGACCGCCTGGAAGAAGGACACCAACGAGGACGAGGGCTTCGCCGTGGTCCGCTTCAGGAACGGGGCCTGGGTGACGCTCTCCATCAGCCAGCTCGACTCCAACCCCAAGAAGGGCTGGCTCGAGATCACCGGCACCAAGGGCAGCTACGTATTCGACGGCAAGATCTGGGAGCAGACGGCACACGACGCCGAGGGCAACACCGTCGTCACCAAGGGCACGAACCCGGCTTCCGAGGGCTGGCGCTTCTACCAGAACGTCGCCGACCACCTGGTCAAGAATGCCAGGCTGGTCATCACCCCGGAGTGGTCCCGCCGGCCGATCCACATCCTGGACCTGGCCTGCCAGAGCGCGAAGAAGGGAACGGCGCTCCAGGCCAAGTACCGCTAACGGTTCACTACGGCATTACTCAAGGGGGCGGCTGCGAGCCGCCCCCTTGTTTCTTCAATGGCTGCCTGAGTCGGCAGAGTCCCGGATTACTTGCCAGCCGGCTTGGCGAGCTCCGCGACTTCCTTCTCGGTCAGCGCCCGGCCGTAGAGGCGGACGTCGTCGAAGGCGCCCTCGAAGGCGTTCTCCCCGTTGTGGGCCTGGGCCAGGGTCAGCCCCACGCCCTGGAGGTTGAAGGTTGCCTCGGTGCTCTCGGTCTTCTTGCCGTCGAGGTAGCCGGTCAGCGTGGTGCCGTCGAAGGTTATGGCCACGTGCTTCCACTTGCCGACCTCCAGGGCGGGCTTGGCCTGGTTGCCGCCCCAGACGCCGAACTGGGTCTCGCCGGCGTTGTTGATCAGCCAGTGGTGGCTGCCATCGCCCTCGCTGCCCAGCAGCAGAATCCAGGCGCGGTTCTCGGGGAGCTTGGTCACCTTGACCCACGCGGCGATGGTGTGCGCGGTGTTCCCGGCAGCCAGGTCCTTGACCGCTGCCAGGCTCACGTAGCTCTCCTTGCCCTCCGGGAAGGTCAGCGCCCCACCGACCTGCCCTTGACCCCAGGCCGCGTCGCCGGTCACCGTCCCGTCGTTCTTCTTGGCGGAGGCGTCGGCTACGATCGTTCCCTTGGCGTCATCGAGCTTCCACCATAGCAATGCGTCGCCGGCGGCGGCGGGCGCGGGATCAGCCGGCTTATCGACGGGCTTCTCGGTCGTGGGCGGAGGCGGAGGAGGCTTGGGGGCGTCAATCGGGGCGACCGGCGTCGGCGTCGGGGCGGGTGTGGTCGGCACCGTCTCGGGCGGCTTGGGCGCCGGCGCCTTCTCCGGCGAAGTCGTTGTGCCGGACGGGGCCTTGGCGGGTGGGTTGCCCTTGGGCGGCAGCGGCTGGGACGGTGGCTGCTCCTTGCCACAGCCTGCCACAATCGTCACCGACAACGCTACAACGGAGAGGACAGCGAGCATTGACCTCATAGGCAGCCTCCTTCGACTTCTTCCCTGAGCGCCAATCCGGAGCCAATCCGGACGGACGACGGAAGCGAATTGTACTTCCCTGTAATGCGCTGCCAACGGGAAAAGCGCTGAATCTCGATGCCATGACGCATACACGCTCCAGATGCCCCGACCTGAAGCACAAGATACACGATCACGGCACTTGCTCGGACAACCGTGCAACTATATTCAGCCGGCGGTGTACTGTATACTAAGCGGCCTAGACATGTCTCCTGGGACGCCAACCTAACTAGTGGGAGGAAGAGAGAAATGGCCAAGCACCTGCATTCCATCTGCGTTGTCATGGTCGGCACCATTTTCGCCATCGGAGCTGCCGGAGGGGCCGAGGTGGAGCTCACCGTCACCGAGACCGCCGGCCAGGAGCGCAAGGCGGAACCAGTTACCACTGGCGTGCCCTTCCCCAAAGGAGCGCTCAAGGACGTTGCCGCCCTGACCGTCTCGAGCAGCGGCAAGGCGCTTCCGGCGCAGTTCCTCAAGACCGTTCCCTGGGACGACGGCTCGGTGCGCTGGGCGCTGATGGACTGCCAGGTGGACGTGCCCGCCTCCGGGAAGCTCAAGCTCGTCGTGGGCGACAAGGGCGGCAACCCGGCGCCGGCCGCCGCGGTCAAGGTCGAGGAGGCCGCCGACGGCGTCAAGGTCTCGACCGGACCGCTCGAGTTCAAGGTCGCCAAGGCCAAGTTCAACCTCTTCGAGTCGCTCAAGGTCGACGGCAAGGAGCTCATCCCCGCCGGCGGCGCCGGGATCGTCTTCTACAAGGAGGGCGGTGGCACGGTCGCGGCCTCGGACGTGCCCGCCGAGATCACCATGGAGCAGGCCGGGCCGATGCGCGCAACCGTGTGCGTCCGCGGCAAGTTCACCAACGTCAAGGGATTCCTGTCCTACACCGTGCGCATCACCGCCTACGCCGGCCAGAAGTTCGTCAAGGTCCGCGCCTGGCTGCAGAACGAGGGCGCCTTCGGCTACAACCGCGACTGCGGCTGGACCAACTTCGATGGCCTGGCGCTGGAGCTGCCGATCGCGCTGGGCGGTGCGGTCAAGGCCTCCTGCGAGGGCGTCGAAGCTAGCTCGAAGTTCAGGGTCATCCAGAAGTCCGGCGGCCAGCACACCTTCAAGGACCTCAACTACTCGATCACCGGGGGCGACAAGGAACTCAAGAAGGGCGACCGCACCGACGGCGTCGTGGCGCTCTCCGGCGCCTCCGGCAAGCTCAACGTGGCCGTCCGCCACTTCTGGCAGAACTACGAGAAGGCTATTGAGCTCGATGGCACGGCGCTCAAGATCTGGCTCTGGCCCACCGAGGGCGAATGGCCCCGGCAGGGCGTCAAGCGCGGCCGGAGCATGGACGAGTTCGGCCCGTACCGCAAGCCCGGCCTCTACGCGCTGATGGGCGGCTCGCGCAAGGGCTACGAGACCATCCTGGACTTCTCGGGACGCGACGCGGCCGCGAGCGCCGCGACGCTCAGCCAGCCGCTCATGGCCCTGGCGACCCCCGCCTACTACGCCACGAGCCGCGCGGCGCCGGGCTGGTTCGCGCCCATGGACGTACAGGTCGGCAAGCCCGAGTACGACGCCAAGCTCAAGGCCTGGGATGCGCTGGCCCGCAACAGCGTGGACCCCAAGAACCCCAACGGTCTGATCGCCGCCTCGCAGGGCGCCAAGGAGGGCTTCGGCTTCTGGTGGGGCTGGATGGACTTCGGCGACCTCTACTGGGAGAACGGCGCCTGCTGCCTGCACTACGACTGGACCTGGATCATGCTGCTCGACTACCTGCGCAGCGGCGAGCGCGGCTTCTTCGACATGGGCACGGCCATGGCCCGGCACCGCGCCGAGGTCGACCAGAACTGGGCCAGGCGCGGCGACATGGACATGTTCCAGGATGTAACCCACTACGAGCGCAACTCGGCGGATACCCACGGTGACGTGGACGACGGCCGCAGCAAGCCCAACGCCAGCCACCACTGGGCCTGCGGGCTGGTGCTCGACTACATGCTCACCGGCGACGAGATGTCCCGGGAGTGCGCCGTGGCCAGCGCCGAGGGCGCCGCCCGGCGCTGCAAGGCCGCGCCCGGCGACCAGGCCCGCTCCTACGGCTGGTCCATCCTGATCTACTGCTCGCTGTACGACATGACCGCCGACAAGAAGTACCTCGAACTGGCCACTTCCCGCTGGGAGAAGGGCCTGGTGCCGACCTGGAAGAAGGCCGACGGGACGACCGACGTCACCTGGGGAGACGGCAAGTTCTACGTGCCGTACTGGTACCCGCTCTATCCCCTGTGCGTCTTCCACGAGCACACCGGGAACCCGCAGGTCCTGGAGTACCTGAAGGAGGCGGCCGAGAAGGCTCCGCCGGCGGATTCGGTCCATCCGATCGAATCCAACCACCAGTCCAACGTGCTGGCCTACGTCGGCTACCTGACCAAGAACGAGGACTACATCAAGAAGGCCGAGGCGGCCTTCGAGCGCTGCATCCCGCCGGGCAGCCCGGGGCTCTCCGGCGGCTCAGCGTGGTCCAAGGAGACCGCCAAGAAGCTCCGCTACGGCCACCTGCTCGAGTGGTTCGAGTGGCAGGCCGCCCAGAAGAAGTAGGCGGGACGCCCCGCCCCGCCCGCCGAGCCTCCCGGGCCGACCCGGAGGATTAGGCCCCCGGTGTGGGGGCTTCACCCCGGGCGGCGGGCTCGGACAGGCCGTACTCGTCCATCTTGCGGTAGAGGGTGCGGATGCCGATGCCCAGTTCGCCGGCGGCCGCCTTCTTGACTCCGCCCGTGGCGGCCAGCGCCGCAATGATGGCCTGCTTCTCGAGCTCGGCCAGGTTCAGCTTGCCGCCGAGCGCGGCGAAGGTCCCGCTTCCGGCCGCAGCCGGCCGCGGCCGCACCCCGGCCGCCTGGCGGATCTCCTCCGGCAGGTCCTCGGCGCGCACCGTACGGCGCGGCAGAATCACCGCCAGGCGCTCGACCACGTTGCGCAACTCGCGCACGTTGCCCGGCCAGGGATAGCGTTCCAGGGCGGCGAGCGCCTCCGGCGCGAACTCCTTGACCGCCCCGTCCGGTCCGGGGAACTGCGCGGCGAAGGCTTTCACCAGCAGCGGGACGTCGCCGGAGCGGTCGCGCAGGGCCGGCAGGCCCAGGGCCAGCACGTTGATCCGGAAGAAGAGGTCCTCCCGGAAGGCCCCGCGCTCGACCAGCTTCTTGAGGTCCTGGTGGGTGGCGGCCACCACGCGCACGTCCACCTTGATGGAAACGGTGCCGCCCAGGCGCTCGAACTGGCGGGTCTCCAGCACGCGCAGCAGCTTGACCTGGGTCTCCAGCGGCATCTCGGCGACCTCATCCAGGAAGAGCGTGCCGCCGTCGGCCAGCTCGAATCGCCCGAGTTTGCGGCGCGCCGCGCCGGTGAAGGCGCCTCGCTCGTAGCCGAAAAGCTCGCTCTCGATCAGCTCCCGGGGCAGGGCCCCGATGTGCACCTTGATGAGCGGCCCGCGCTCGCGCGAGCTCCAACGGTGGATGGCGTTGGCGACGAGTTCCTTGCCGGTGCCGCTCTCGCCGGTGAGCAGGACCGTGGAGTTGGTCCGGGCCACGTTGCGCACCTTCTCGGCCAGGTCCAGCATCTGCGGGCTCTGGCCGAGGAGTTCCCCGAAGCCGCCGGCCTCGGCCAGCTGCCGGGATAGCTCCTCGTTGCGGACCTCCAGGTCGCGCACCCGGAAGGCGTTCTCCAGCACCTGGCGCAGGCGGCGCAGGTCCAGCGGCTTCTCGACGTAGTCCTGGGCGCCCCTCTTGATGGCCTCGACCGCAGTGTCCACCGAGCCGTGGGCGGTGAAGACCACCACCGGCCGGCCGGGGTCGGCGCGGCGCGAACGGTCCAGGACCTCGAGCCCTCCACGGTCGCCGCCGTCGGGCAGCCGCAGGTCGGTAAGGACGACGTCCAGGTCGGCCTCGGACAAGCGTTCCTTGGCCTGCTCCACGCTACCGGCGGTGAGCACCTCGCAGCCCTCGCGTTCGAGCAGCTCCCGGAGCGACTCGCGGGTGGTTTCGTGGTCGTCGACGACCAGGACGGTGTGGCGGCGGGTCACGGCAGAACCTCCGAGGTTTCAGGTGTCAGGTTTCGGGTTTCAGGCAGGCTTGGGCGCCTGCCCGCCGGAGCCTTGGCGAAGGCGGGTTCATCGGCGTTCATCGGCGGTTCCTGATTTCGGTTCCTTATCCTGCTCGAACTCCAGGAAGATCCCCTTGGGCAGGCGGATGACGAAGGTCGCGCCCCGCCCGGGCCGGTTCTCGAGGAAGAGTCGGCCGCCGTGCTCCTCGACGATTCGCCGGGCGATGGCCAACCCCAGCCCGGTGCCGCGCTCCTTGGTGCTGAAGAAGACCTCGAAGATGCGCTCCTCGTCGCTGGCCTTCACGCCGGGACCGTTGTCCGCGACGCGGATCTGGACCTCGTGTTCGAGCTCGCGGGTCGAGACGGTGATCTCGCCCTGCTCCCCAACCGCCTCGCGGGCGTTTATGAGCAGGTTGACGACCACGTTCTTGAACTGCGCCGGGTCGATCCGGACCGGGTAGAGCTCCCTGGCGAAGTCGCGCTTCAGGGCGATGCCCGCCTTGCGGCACTCCGGCTCGTGGAACTCGAGCAGGTCCTCGAGGTACTGGTTGAGGTCGGTGACCAGCGGCTCCATCTTGGGTGGACGGGCGAAGGCCAGGAACTCGTTGAGGATGGCGGCCAGCTGGTCGGCCTCGCCGTGGATCCGGGCCAGGCGCTTGCGGAGCGCGGCCGGGTCGCAGGTCTGGGCGGCGGCCAGCTCGCTCTCGATGAGCTCCACGTTGAGCTTGATGGAGTTGAGCGGATTGCGGATCTCGTGGGCCAGCCCCGAGGCCAGCGTCCCGATGTAGGCCAGCCGCTCCTGGCGGCGGGCCTCGGCCAGGCGCTCGGCGGACTTGCGGCTCTCGGCTGGGCTCATGGTTTGTCCGACCTGTCGGACCTGTCGGACTTGTCAGACGCGTCGGACTTGTCCGACTTCTTCTGTTCGGGCGCCTTGGCCGCCTCCTCGCCCAGAACCACCGCCTTGACGTAGACCAGGTCCGCGGGTTTCTGGTCGAAGTCGCCGGGCGAGTTCCAGAGCAGGAAGAAGCGCCTGGCGTCGGCTTCGTCGGACTCCTTGATGAAGATGACCGTGCCGCGCAGGTGGCCCTCGATCTTCTGGCCGTCGGCCCTGGTCGCCGCGCACTTGTAGGAGCGGTCCACCTTGGTCCGGCCGGTGTCGACCTTGACGTCCGAGCCGTTCTCCTTCCAGCGCCACTCCTTGACGGTCTCCTCCTTCTCGACGGAGATGTCCAGGCGCGCGAGGTCCTTCAGCGCCAGCTTGTTCCACTCCTGGCGCCTGGTGTCGAAGAGCTCGATCTTCCTGTCGCGGGTCAGATACAGCCGGCCGCGCAGTTCCTTGCCGTCGGAGAGCACCAGTTTTCCGGGCAGCGCGTCGGCGCGCTGGCTCCCGGCCTCGCCGAACGGGTTGGCGGGCTTCTCCTCGCCCTGCGCCGGCTCGGCGGCGGCAGCCGCCGCGCCTCCCAGGGCCAGCACCAGGGGCAAAAGAAACCTGAGGTCAGGCACGCACGTTCCTCCCGGACGGCCCTATCTTATACCTGACACCCCGGGCCGGCAAGATTATAGTGCATCCGGGGACCCGGGTGGAGCGCGTTGGGTGCGCCGCCCGGGCCGTGCGCTCAGGCGCGGGCCGCGGCGAGGCCGGCGCAGCGCCGGCCGTGCTCCTGGCTGAGCTTCAGGAACTCGCCGCACATCGCCTCGACGGCCTCCGGGGTATGGCCGGCGCCGACCGGGTCGCCGTACCACTTGGCGATGAACCCGCCCTCCGGCCGGCCCAGCGCTGCAATCATCCTCCGGCAGTAGACGCGGATCTCGTCGGGCGCGCCGTGGGCCATGACGGTCTGGATGTCGACGGGGCACCAGAAGGTGATCCGGCCGCCGAACTCCCGGCTGAGCCGATCGAGGCCCATGTTCTCCTGCTGATCCATCTGGATGACGTCGAGCCCGGCGTCGATGAGGTCGTCGAGGATGGCGCTGATGTCACCGCAGCTGTGCAGGAAGGTGAGCAACCCGGCGTCGTGGGCCGCACGGTAGACCCGAGCGTAGCGCGGCTTCCAGATCTCGCGCCAGGAGTCCGGCGAGATCATCAGCTGGTTCTGCAGGCCCCAGTCGTCGCACCACATGTAGCCGTCGGCGCCCGCCGCGGCGAAGCGCTCGATGGCGTGGAGGTTCATGTCCACCAGCACGTCGAGCAGTCCGCAGAGTTCGGCGGGGGCGGCGTAGATGTCCGTCCAGGCGTTCTCCAGCCCGCGCAGGAAGTGGACGCGCTCGTAGAGCGAGACCCCGTAGGCCATCAGGAAGCGATCGCCGGCGCGCGCGCGCGCGCCGGACACATCCGCCCAGCGCTTGGGATCGCGGACGTCGGGGATCCGGAGCTTCGGCCAGTCGGCCCAGTCCTCCAGCGCCGGCCGCTTGACCTGGCCGAGGTTGGAGAAGCCGAGGTTCTCCCATACGCAGCCCCACTCGTCGGGGCCGTTCTTGGGCCGGGCGTCGGTGTTGGGCGTCATGCCCACGCCGGCGAAATCCGAACCGTGGGTCTCGGTGAGCGCATACGGCAGGCGGTCGGCGCCCTCGAAACGCACCGTCCGGCGAACCACCTCGCGGGGAGACATGGCCATTTTCTCTTCCTCCATCGGGCGGCGCGGCCTTCCGGCCCCGCAGCCTCATCCTGCCCATATTCTGCCCGAAGCCGGCGGCGGCTGCTTCCGGAGGAGTGCCGTGAACAGAAAGGAACACGGGGACTGGGCGGCGTTCGGCCTTGGGCTTTGGGCTTTCGGCTTTCGGCACAACGGCCGTTCCGAAGGCCGAAAGCCGATAGCCGATAGCCGGCTGTTGTCCGTGCTACCTGGCCGCTGGAAGTTTCTCCAGCGCCGCCCTGGCTTCCGCGGCGGTGGTCTGGTCCCCGGCGGCGCCAGCCTCGCGGATTGCCCGAAGGAAGGCCTCGCGGGCCTCGGCGACCCGTCCGCGCCAGGCGAGCACCTCTCCGAGGGTGTGGGCCGCGCGCGCGGCGGAGGCACTCGCCGGGGGGGACATCTTCAGCGCCCGGCGGGCCAGGCTTTCGGCCTCCTCGGGCTCCTGGCGGAACTCCTGCAGCGTCCAGGCCAGGTTGTTCATGATGTCCGGTTCGTCGGGACGGACTTCGAGCGCCCGGCGGTAGGCGGCCAGGGCCGGCTCGAAGCGCTTCCGGGCGAGCTCCAGGTTGCCCAGGTTGAACGGAGCCTCCCAGAGCCTGGGATCCTTGCCGGCGGCGCGGCGGTAGGCGTCCCCGGCCGCCGCGGAATCCCCGGCAGCCTCCAGGAGCAGTCCGGCCCGGAGGTCCTCCAGCGCCGTGGACCACTCCGGGGCCTCCGTCGGCGGCCAGCAATAGAGCGCCCAGCAGCCCGCCGAGCGCCAGTCCGAGGAGAACGGCCCGGGGCGCAGCACCATGTCCGGCCTGAAGCCGTAGTCGGCCAGCAGCCAGCCCTCGCCGGCGTCGACGCCTTTGACCGCCAGATAGTGCTTCCGGCCCAGCAGGTGGGGGCTCAGGGTGATGAGCACGACGGCCGGGTAGCCGTCGCCCACGGCGCGCCGCAGCTCGCCCAGGTCGCTGGGGCCGGAGCGCACCACCAGCCCCCGGCGCCTGGCCGCGGCGGCCAGGTCGGTGTTGCGCGCGCCGCCGAGCTCCGGCGAGTAGGTCTCGGCAGCCAGCCGTTCTTCGGAGCACTCCGGCGCGGCCCAGAAACCCAGCACCTCGGCCAGCGCCGCGCTGCCGCAACGTTCGGGTTTCTGCTTGACGAACTGCAGCGGAATGCATCGCCCGGAACGCGCTCCGGAGGAGAGCTCTCCGCGCAGGGCCTCGCCGCTCGGTGCGCATCCGGCCAGCGCCGCGCCCAGGCACAGCGCTGCCGCAGGGAGCAGCCCCCCGGCGAACCTCACTCCGGTGGAAGAACGGTCAGGTGCGCTCAACCAGGAAGATGATCAGCAGCACCAGGGCGGCGATCACCAGCAGGGCGATCACCACGCCCAGGCCGTCGGCGCCCACGCCTACCGAGTCGAGCCGGCGGGAGAGCTCCTGCAGGTCCTGGTCGCTGAGCCGGTCGAGGCGCTTCTCGAGGTCCTGGCGATCGACGCCCATGGCGGCCAGGCGGTCGCGGGCCACCTGGTTATCGAGCAGGCTGTGGATGCGCCGGACGGTCTGCTCGCGGGAGGTCTCCTCGCGCTCACGGGACGGTGCCGGGTTGGCCCGGGCGCCGGCCGAGGTAAGGATCAGGCCCATGCCAAGGGCGGCGAGGACCAGCGTCAGTCTCTTGATCATCGGGAACCTCCTGCTATGCGCACAAACCGTGCGTTTACTTCCACTTAGGACCCTTACCGGGATTGCCTCCGTGACCGGGGGACGGCCCCTTGTCGGGCGGCCCGGGATCCTTCATCTCGACCTTGTGGAACTTGGCGTGTCCCGGCGGGATCCGGCCGAAGGCCTGAGGCGGGGCGCCGATGGTCACCCAGGTGCCGCCCATGGAACGGCAGGTGTACCAGTTTCCCCAGCTGTAGCGGTACCACACCCCGTCCAGGAAGTAGATGTCATCGTCGCAGTCGGCGACGTACTGGATGCCGGTGCCCTCGATGACCACCAGCCGGGGCTGGCCGCCCTGGCCCCACTTGTAGCCGCGCCCCGGCGCGTTGCCCGAGTTGCCCGGGCCGCCGCTCGAGACCATGCCGGTGCAGCCAGCCAGGGCCAACATCAGGCCCGCCACCGCCAGAACAGGCAACACGATGCGCTTGCTCATCTGCGTCCCTCCCATTCAAAGGCTGAACTGAATATAGCCTCCGCCGCCGGGGGAAGCAAGACAAAAAACGGGGCGCCAACAAGGCCTACAGCCGGCTTTCGGAACGAGTGTCGCGACCGAAGTCCCTTAGAAGCGAAGGATCCAGCCAGGGGCGGACAGTTCCCTGGCGAACTCCCCGGCTCGGGCGGTCTCGTCCGGCGAGAGCGCCTTGGGAGCCGTCCCGCGCCCGCTGAGCTCAGTCCGGAGCGCATCCAGGAACCGCCCGGCCGGGTCGCCGAACGAGCCCAACTCGGCCAGCGAGGTCATGAAGTCGCCGTGAGTTCGCCCGGCGCGGTAGACCGGCTGGTCGGCGCTCGGCGGCTGGCGCAGGTAGCGCCCGCACTCGGCGGCCAGCGGCCGGGCGAGCACCGACGCAGTCACGAGCACCGCCCGGCGCCGGCGGCGCTGGGCCAGGCCCGCGATCTTGCGGTCGCCGACCGCTAGGTCCGCCGGCGGCTCAAAGCGGGCGGCGAGTCCCAGCCGGGAGAAGGCGGCCACCAGCACCTCGCAGAAGTCCCGGTAGGACTCGCGGATCGAGCCCGCCCCGGGCCGCTCAAGCTGCGCCACGCAGGTGACCGCCGGGCTTTCGGGCCCGAGGAGCACCGTCCCGCCGCCAGACCGCCGGCGCCAGATGGGGACCGAGTCGACGCGGAGCCGCTCCAGGAAGAGGTCGCCCGCCGCCGGCCGCGCGGTGCCCAGGACAGCGCATCGCGCCGGCGACGTCCAGAAGAGCCAGGCCGGTTCGGCCGAGCCGGCGCCGACCGCCTCGAGGACCGCCTCCTCGGTGGCCAGGGCCGCGAGGGCGTCAGGGGGCTGGAGGGAGATCAGGCGCATGGGAAGTAGCTAATCACTAATCAAGACCTGACCCCGACCGGTCGGTTCATGGGTTCTGCACCCCCATGGTGAACTTCAAAACGGGCACGGATTCCCATCCGGTAGACTTGCTGGTCTTGAGTGCGGCAATAACCCGCTTGGTGACAATCACTCCACCGACATCGTTATCCTTGAACATGAATATATCGCTTCCATCCCACTGGCGCACGTCAAAGTACAGCCCCCTAATTCCAGCTATGGTCTTGCGACCATCACGGCAGTTGTACCACTTGGTGACACTGCGCCTGCTATCAAGCCGTCCCGTTCGCCCAATTACACTCAGCCCATGATACTTGGCTCTGATGCCCTTGCCGTCGCGCCCAAACAAACGCACGGGGTACTCACGCCAACCACTGAAGCCGGATGTGACGAACAGGCTCAGGACCTTCTCAGACACGATAAGCATACTCCTGTCGTTCCCCGCGAAATCGCGGATCAGACTCCCTTGAATGATCTCGAACTCTACTGGTTTGGTCGGCACGGTTCTTCCGTCAAGAACCGTGCAGTATTGCGCGTCCTTCATGCTGTCGTCTCTTCCTGATAGATATGCTATCTTGCCAACGGAGTCTGACAGCATTAGCACCTCGAAATTAGAGAGATCAAGAGGGGTGGTTTTACGTGCTGCCATATGGCCCGGCCCTTTCACTTCGCCCGTTGTTCCACTCCGAACATCCTCATCGCCTCCGCCTGGACCTCGCGGAGCGGTAAGCCTTGGGCCTCGGCAATCGCCCGGCAGTCCTCGTATTCCGGCGAGGCGGTGACGAGCTCACCGCCGAGCCGGCCGCACTTGATCCGGACCTGGCCCCAGCGGGTGGCGACGGTCACGAAATCGCGATCGAGCTTGATGCGCTCGACCGGCCGGTAACGCAGGCCCAGCGTCGGCGTCTCGCGGAAGATGGCCCGGGCCACCTGGTCGAGTCGCTCGCGCGGCGCGAGGACCACGAGGTGGACGCCCTGGCGGCTCTTCTTCAGGGTCGCGGGCAGCAGCGAGACCTCCAGCGCCCCCTCGGCGGGCAGGCGCTCGAAGAGGTAGCCGAGGACCTCGCCGGAGAGGTTGTCGAGCGTGGCGGTGATCTCCATGACCTGCTCGCCGGCCGCGCCGCCGCCCGCCGCGGTCCGGCCGACGAAAACGCGCAGCAGGTTCGGGGCGCGCTCATCTTCCCGGCCGCCGGCGCCGGAGCCGGCCTTCTCGAGCTCCAGCTCCGACATCGGGCCAAAGGATGGGGCCAGCGAGGCGAGTAACGCCGCCCCGGTCGGCGTGGTCTGCTCGACGCCGGCCAGGCCCGGCTTCACCGCGCGGCCCTTCAGGATCTCGACCACCGCCGGCGGCGGGATGGGCAGCCTCCCGTGGGCGCATTCGATGAAGCCGTCGTGGCCGAGCGCGGGCGGGGCCGAGCTCACGGCCTCGATGCCCAGATCCTCGAGCGCCGCGGCCGCGCCGACGATGTCGGCGATCGAGTCCGCCGCGCCGACCTCGTGGAAGTGTACCGACTCGGGCGGCTTGCCATGGACCCGGCCCTCGGCCTCGGCGAGCAACCTGAACGCCGCCGCGGCGCGGCCCTTCCCGCGCGCGGAGAGCGCCGAGCGCTCGATCATGGCCAGAATCTCGTTCAGGCCCCGGTGGTGATGGTGGCCGTGGTGCCCATGCCCGCCGTGGTCGTGGTCATCGTGGTCGTGATGACTGACCTCGACGATGAACTGCGTCGCGGCCAGGCCGCCGCGCGCGACCCGCTCGGCACGCACCGAGACCTCGTCTAGGCCGGTCGAGGCTATCGCCGAGCGCACCGCTTCGAGCGAGGCTCCGGCGTCCAGGAGCGCCCCGACGACCATATCGCCGCTGGCGCCGCTCGAGGGCTCGAAGTGGGCTGTCCGGGGCATGCGTTACACCTTCCTAAGCAAGCGGGCAGCCCCGGGAGGCTGCCCGCTGTCGGTGGTTGGACTGGCCGACTACTTATCGGCGGGCTTATCCGCGGGCTTGTCCGCGGGCTTCTCGGTCGGAGCCGGCGCCGGCGCCGGAGCCGCGCCGCCCTCGGGCACGCCGCCCTCGGGGCTGCGCAGCAGGCGGTTCTTCTGCTGGAACTCGGCGCTGTCCTTGGCGGCCGGCGCGGACAGGCCGTAGGCCTGGGCCGCCAGGTCGCGCAGGGCGAATTCCTTCTCGTCCTTCTGGGCGGTCAGGAAGGCCTTGCGGGCCGAGGCCGGATCGGTGCGGCCCAGCGCCCACATGGCGTTGGCGCGCAGAGCCAGGGCGTTGGTCTTGGTCTCGAAGACCTTGAGCAGGTCAGCCGCCGCGTCCTTGGCGTTGACGTGGCCCAAGACCCGGGCGCACGGGATGCGCACTTCGTCCGGGCGGTTGACCAGCGCAGCGCGACAGGCGGAAACCGCGTCGGCCGGCAGCATCTGGGTACGGCGCGGGTCGATCAGCAGGATGGCCTCGGCGGCCTTGACCGCCAGGGCCTCGCGCTTCTGCTTGTTGGCGGCCGGGCCACGCTCGCCCAGGGCCTTCACGAGCAGGTTCTTGAGCTCCAGGCCCTTCTCCTCGCGGGCGACCATCGGCAGGTTGCCGAAGCGGGCCTGCTCCTTGGCGAGGTCCGCGCGGTTGACCAAGACGGCCACCGGCATGAGCGACAGGGTGGTGTCCTTCTTCAGGCGATCCAGGACCTCCTCGGGCTTGAGGTCGGCCTTGAGGGCCGAGGAGAGGATGAGCAGGTCCTTGGGCGGGAAGACGGTGGCCTTGGCCAGCGCGTCGCGGCCGCCGGAGGCGCGGCTCACGCCGATGCCGTGCTCCTCGACCGCCAGCTTGATCTCCTTGAAGGAGTTGTCGTCCTCGTCGGCGACCAGCACCTGGAGCGGGCCGGCCTTGGAGACGGCGTCGGCCAGCTTGGCCACCACCTTCTCGGAGCCGGGGAACGGCCGGGGCGGATCCATCTTGGCGATGGCCGCGGCGGCGCCGACGGCCACGCCGTCATCGGACGAGGACAGGGCGTCGATCAGCGGCTGTCCCTCGGCGCCCGAGACCGCGGCGGCGGCGACCGACTCGGCCGGCTTGGCGGCCTTCTTATCGTCGGAGTCCGAGCCCCACCAGGACTTCTTCTTGGGCTTGGCCTCCTCCTTCTTGGCGGGTGCACCGGGCGCGGCCGGGGCGGGCATCTGGCCGGCGGCGGGCAGGAGGTCGCCGCGCGGATCAACCGCGGGCAGCAACTCGATGGCCGCGGCACAGACCAACGGGCGGTTGTCCTTCAGGGCCTTGCCCACGGCGCGGTAGAGGACGCGCGGGCCGACCGACTCGGCCAGCAGCCGGGCGTCGACCAGCAGCTTCTCGCGCTCGCCGAGCACCTTCTTGTCCTTATCGGTGATGGACGGCGGGGCGCCCAGGACCTTGATGGCCTCCTGCATGGCCGCGGTCTCCTCGCGCTGGGCCAGCTGCACGCAGACCAGCAGGGGCAGGATGCGCTCGTACTCGGGGGCGCTGGCCAGGCACTCGAAGGCCAGTTCCTCGGCGACCTCCTCGTTCCAGGCGTAGACCGGCACGGTGCGGCGGACCAGCTTGCCGGCCCCGTCCAGGCTCCAGATCGCCCCGTCGGCCTCCAGGGCCTCGTCCGGGACGGCGCTGAGTTCAAGGTAGAAGCGATCGGCCTGCTCGTAGTAGTAGTCGGCGAAGGGCTTCATCTCGGCGATGCGCAGGCCGGTGATCTTCTCAAGCGCGCGGGCGGCGGTCTCCTTGACCTGCGCGTCGGTCTTGGGGTTGTCGTAGAGGCGCTTGAGAGCCGGAACCGCCCGCGGGTCGGCCGGGACGATGTCGCCCAGCGCCAGCGCCACGGTCTGCTTGGCCTGGTCGTTGCCCGTGTCGAGCAGCTTCACGGCGGCCAGCGTGCCGCGGTTGCCCAGCTGCGCGATGGCGATGCGGATCAGCGCCCGCTGCTCGTTCGTGCCCTTGTCGAGGTACTTGGCCAGCTCCGGAACGGAGTACTGGCCGAGGTCGCGCAGCTCGCGCATGGCGCGGGCGTGCTGGACCGGCTGGCTGAGGGCCAGCTTGTCGTCAACCACCTGGGCCACGGTCTTGGTGATGCGCTCCTCGTCGACCAACCGGCGGCGGTTGTACTTGCTGTAGAGCTCCCAGATGACGCTGGGACCGCGGCCCACCTTGTCGTTGGCCATGATCCTGATCATGGACCTCATGCCGGCGCGCTCGACCAGCGCGGCGGCGGTCTTGTCGTCGAGCAGCGGCACCACCGCCTCGAACTTCGCCTTGGCTTCCGCGAACTTGCCCTGGTCGAAGAGGTCGACCCCGTCGGCCCAGAGCTTCTTGGCATCCTTGGAATCGCCCTCCGCCGCCATGCTGGAACCGGCTCCGCAGAAAGCCAGCCCGCCAAGCATGATCGCCGCCAGAGCCCAACGCGAGAAGTTCGCCATGGGAAGCCTCCTCAGGACGTCAGCCGGTTGTCTTCGAGGCACCAGTGCAGCCCCTCCGGCTGCATTCGGCGCCTATGTTGCCACGCCGGTGGATTTTAGGCTTGGCCATAGACCCGTCAAGGCCAAAAACACGGTCCGCGGGGCTACGCCTCAGCGCGGCTCCGTACGCCCGGAGCGGAGGATTCCCGCGGCGCGCGCCGCAGCCCGGGCGGACTCCTCGCGCTCTCCGGCCGAGGCCGCCACCTGCTCGAGAACGGACCAGTTGGCCGCCTCGCCGGGAACCAGCGCACAGGCGCGGCGGGCCTTCTCGAGCCCTTCCCGCCGCTGGCCGGAGACCGCCAGGGCGAGCGCCAGATGACGCATTATGTAATCGCGCTCCGGCCCGACCGTCAGAGATTCCTCGAGCAGCGCGCGCGCCGAGGCCATGTCGCCGGCGGCAGTCGCCGCCGCGCCGGCCTCGGCCAGCAGACCCCAGAGCTCATAGGCGATCTCCGGGTCGCGCGGTGCGCCGGCCCGGGCGGGGCGCACCCGCCCCGCCGCCGCCATCAGAGCATCGTCGGACAAGCCGCGGACGGCGGCCCCGGCCAGCTCCAGATTGACCTCGGCCAGCGCCCGACGGCACTTCCGCAGATCCGCTGCGCGTCCAAGGACATCCGCGCCGACAGGCGCGCCGGGCAGCCCGTTGGGAATGTCCGCTGCCCAGGCGGCAAGCACCATGGCCAAGTTCGCCGGTCCGTGGTGCCCCGCGCCCCGCGCCGGCCCGGAGAGCTCCGCGGTCGGCCGGTCGTCGGTCGAGGGCCGCGCCGCGCCAGCCAGTTCCCGCAGCCCGTCCGGCCCCGCCACGAAGCGCGCCAGCACCGCCTCCGGGGAGTCCATGCCGATTTCCGACAGGCGCCCTCCGGGGCCGCCGGCGGCGGCGATCCGGCGGGCCAGCGCCGCGGGCGGGCTGGCATCCCCTACCCCGCCGCCCGTCCCGACCAGCGCGACCAGCGGCCGGCCGGCGTTGAGGCTCACCGCCCAGAGCGTGCCGTCCGGAAAGGCGTCGAGGAAGGCCCGGACCGTGGAGCGCAGCGCGTCCGGGGACAGCTGCCAGAGCGGCAGCCAGTGCGCGAAGACCCCGCCGGGTTCCAGGCGCGAGCGCGCCAGCCGGAAGTACTCGGCGCTGAAGAGCCCCCCGGCGCCGGCGTCCTCCGGAAAGACTATGTCGGTGACGATCAGTCCGAAGCGCCCGTCCTCGGCGGCGAGCATGGCCCGGCCGTCACCCAGGCGCACCGCGAAGCGGCCGGCAGCGTTGTGCGGCGAAAACGCCTCGAGTTCCGCAGCCACGCCGGGCACGATCTCGGCGACCTCGACGGTCCTTCCCGGGGCGGCCGCCGCGCTCCACGCGGCGCTGACCCCCGAGCCGAGGCCGAGATGGAACGTGCGCCCGCGCTCCAGCGGGCAGAGCAGCGCGGGCAGCACACCCATGCCCTTCTCGATGCGCAGCCAGGGGGTCGAATCGTCGGCCTGCATCTTGCGGCCGATGTAGAGGGCGCGCACCCTGCGGCCCTCCTCGGCGCGCCACATGCTCAGCACGGAGACCACCGCCTCGGGGCCTTCGTCCAGGGATTCCAGCGCCGGCTTCACTTCGCTCTCCTCTCCGGCCTCGCCCAGCACCGCCCGCGCGTAGAGACCGGCGCCCATGGCCGGCAGCGCCGCGCAGGGCAGGGCGGCGATGACCAGCCAGCGGACGACCGGGCCGGGCCGCCGGGGGCCATCTCCGGCCCGTCGGGAGCGCAGCACCAGCCACACGCCGGCCAGCGCCGCCCCCCCCGCCGCGGCCGCCAGAGTCGCCGCCGTCCCCAGGAGGGGCAGCAGCACCAGGGCGGCCAGGATCGGACCGGCGGCGGACCCGGCCTCCAGGGCGGCGGAGGCCAGCCCGACCGCTCTGCCGGCGCCGGCCGGCCCGCATCCGGGCGGAGCCTCCAGCGCGGCGACCAGCAGCGGGAACGCCGCCCCGAGGGCGGCCGCGGCCGGGAGGCAGCACAACCCGGCGCGCCACAGCGCCCCCTCGCCCGGGCGCCAGAGGCCCGGGAAGGCCATCGACAGCCCCAGCGCAGCGGCAGCCAGGGCCAGGACCGCGGCCAGCGCGGAGAGCGCCCCATCCCTTCCGGCCCGCGCGGCCAACAGCGCGCCGGCGGCCGAACCGAGCCCCAGCCCGGCGATGTACACCGCGCTGAGCGCCGCGAACGTCCGGATGGTGCCGCCGGCCAGGAAGGCCGCCGCCCGCATGTGGGCCACCTCGGCCGAAAGCGTCACCGCCCCGACCAGCGCGGCCAGGAACACCGCGGCCCGGACCGCCGGAGCCGCGCCGGCCCGGCCTCCGGCCGACTCCGCGAAGTCGGATGCTCCGCGCCGCCCGGAACGGGCCCCGCGCTGCGGGGCGGCGGGCTCGAGGCCGGTCCGCCCGGAGGGCAGCATGGCCAGGGCGCCGGCCGCGGCACAGACCGAGGCCGCGCAGAGCGCCGTGCCGCCGAGGCCGAGCACCGGTATCAGCCAGCCGGCCGAGGCCAGGGCTCCCAGCGCCGCTCCCAGGCACCCGGCGGCGCGGAGCGCACCGGCCGGGGAGGCCGCCGAGCCATCCCGGGAACGGCGCACCCAGCACACCGTCGCCGGCAGCGTACCGCCATGCAGGACCGCCGGAACGAGCAGGAAGAGCCCGGCCAGGCCGAAGCGGGAGACGCCGAGCCAGAGAGGCGAATCCGAGACCTTCAGGGCCGCGCCGTAGAGCGGAGGGAGGAGCGCCGGCACCGCCAGCAGCGCGGCCGTCGCCGCGCCGGCGCCCAGCTGCAGCGCCCCGGCCATCCGGCGCGGACAGCGGACGCTGTCCGCGCGACGGCCAAGCCAGGCCCCGCCCAACGCCAGGCCGCCCAGGTAGGAGCAGAGCACGGCCGCGGCGGCCGGCGCGGTGCCGCCGTAGACGGTGGCGAACCAGCGCGCCCAGACCACCTCGGCGGCCACGCCGCCGAAGCCGGCCAGGAAGATCAGGAGCGCCGCCGCCGCGCCGGTCATCTGCGGGTTGCGGCTCCGGGCCTCACCGGCCGGCGGCGACCGGCAGGAGGCCCTCCGCGAAGAAGTTGGCCAGCAGCTTCGGCCCCTCCGCCGTCAGGAAGCTCTCCGGGTGGAACTGGACCCCCTCGACCGCCAGGGTCCGATGGCGCAGGCCCATGACCTCGCCCTGGTCGACGGTGCGGGCGGAGACCTCCAGGCAGTCCGGCACCGTATCCTCGGGGACCAGCAGCGAGTGGTAGCGCGTAGCCTCGAAGGGGTTGGCCAGGCCGCGAAATACGCCCCGGCCGTCGTGGGAGATCTGCGAGGTCTTGCCGTGCATGATCCGCGAGGCGCGGACCACCTTGGCTCCGAACACGTCGGCGATGCACTGGTGCCCGAGGCACACGCCCAGGATGGGAATGCGGCCGGAGAGCTCGCGGATCACCGCGCAGCTCACGCCGGCCTCGCGCGGCGTGCATGGGCCGGGGGACACCACCACGCGGTCGGGGCGGCGGGCGGCCACCTCGGCGGGACTGATCCGGTCGTTGCGGAAGACCTCGACCTCGTGGCCCATGCCTCCGATGGCCTGGACGAGGTTGTAGGTGAAGGAGTCGTAGTTGTCGATCACCAGGACGCGCATTGGCCGGTCCGTCCTCCAAAAGCCCGGCCCCGATGCGCGCTGCGCAGCGGGGCCGGCGTTTGCGATCTGACTCGCCGCAGGGCTATTTCTTCGCCGGCTCCGGCGTGAAGGCCGGCTTGTAGAGGATGCAGTTGACCGTCCGCGTCCCGGAGGCCAGCCCGCTCTTGGCGGTGACCTCGGCGACGACGCGCTTGGTCATCTGGTCGGCCAGCGCCGCAGGGAGCTTCTCCAGCAACTCCTTGCGGGCCTGCTCCATCTTGGCGGCGTCGAACTTGGCCACGCCGGCCACCGCCTCGAACGGGGTCTTGGCTCCGCCGGCGTTCCTGGCCCTGGCCAGGTCCAGGTTGAAGGCGTTGGCCAGGTTGCGGCAGGCCGCGTCGAAGTCGAAGTCGCTCTCGCGGAAAGCCACCCAGAAGCTGATCGCATTCTCCGGGCCGGTGCCGACCTTGACGCCGGCCGGGAACCGCTTGGCCGCCGCGGGCTTGCCTTCCTTCTCGAAGAACTCGGTCTTGTAGACGTTGAGCGTGCCGTCGTCCACGAAGGGCACGTCGATGGTCTTGCCCAGGACCTCGACCCGCACCGTGGTGGTCACGCGGTCGATGGTCAGGGGCTGCTCCTCGTCGGTGCGGTTCGGGATGCTCAGCTTGTAGAACCAGAACTTCTGCTTGGCGGCGCCGGTGGGGGTGTCCATCTCGGAGGACTTGGGGGCCTCGGCCAGGCGGGCGGCCGCGTCCCAGTTCCACAGCCAGACCCAGTCGAAGCCGTGGTGGACGTCCTCGTCATGGGCCGGGACGTAGCCGGCCTTCGGGTCGACCAGCTTGCCGCCGATGCGGCGCTTGAAGGCCAGCTTGACCTGGCCCGGATAGTAGATGTTGCCCGGGCGGACGAACTCCAGGACCATGGCCTTGCGCAGGTCCTTGCGGAAGTTGAGGTCGTCGGCCAGCCCCTCGATCAGGAAGCGCACGCTGGTCGTCGCGGGGTCGTAGCGGGGGAAGATGGCCACGCCGGGCTTGGTCTGCCCGGGGGCCAGGGCGCTGAACTCGGCGGTCTCGCGGGCGAAACCGATGAGTTCCGGCGTCCACAGGCGCTTGGTCATCGTGGAGACCTCGACCGACTCGTGCGGGATGAAACCGCAGGTCTCCGGAGTGATGACTCCGCCGTCGGTGATCATGGTGATCCGCGGCGTGAGCTGGGCCTTGATCGGCGTGCGGGTGACGGCGGCACCCTCGAGCTTGAGATCCTTCATCAGCTTCTGGGCGTCGGCGTCCAGACGGGCGGCCTCGTCGTCGCTGCCGGCGATCCGGCAGGAGAGAACCTTCCCATCCTTGTCGGCCAGCTTGACCTCTGACAGGCTGTTGGTCACGCTGTAGGGCAGGACCACGTAGGTGCGGTCGCGGCCGGCCGGGTTGGACTCGTGGACCTCCACGGGCAGGTCGAACCGGAAGGCCTCGGCGTTGAGCGCCCACGGACGGTAGGTGTCCTTGGGCTCGTACTTGACGTCGCCGGGACGACGCGGCTCGGAGAAGGTCACCGTCTTGCCGTTGTGCTCGAACTTGCCCTCCCGGGGCTTGAGGAAGTCGTTCAGGTCCTTCTCGAGCGCCTCGTTCTTCGCCTTGGTCTCGGCGTTGAGCTTGTCCATCGACTCCTTCTGATAGGCCCGGATCTTCTTGTTGAGCTCGTCGGTCAACTGGTTGCTCGTATAGGTCCCGCCGGCCGCCGGCGCGGCTTCCGCCTCCCCCTCACCGGAAGAAGCGCGGCAAGCGAAGCCCAGCACAGCCACGAGGGAAATCAGGCCCGGCAGCAGTTTTCCACGCATGCGAAAGCCTCCCGCGCAAAGTTCCGGTTCGGGCCGGTTGGGCCCCTTTTCGGGCCACCGCCCGACGGCCGCGGATTATAGTGCCGCGGCCGGACGCTGTCAATCCATTTCGAACCCCTGGACGCTCAGAAGCTCCGCGAACAGCTTTTCGTACCCAGCCACCATGTCCCTGATGGCGAAGCGCCGGCGGACCAGGTCGCGGCCGGCCGCCGCCAGTCGCGCGGACAGTTCCCGGTCGCCGAGCAGCACGCGCAGGGTGGATGCCAGGGCCGTGGCGTCGCCCGGAGGAACCATCAAGACCGCTCCGCCGGAAGGTCCGGCGGTCTCCTCGAAGGCCGGGATGCGCGAGGCCACCGCGGGGACGCCGGCGGCCATGGCCTCGAGCAGCGCCAGCCCCTGCCCCTCGAGGCGCGAGGGCATGGCGAAGACGTCCATGGCCGCAAGGCACTCCGGCACATCCCGACGGTACCCGGTCATGGTCACCCGGAAGGGCAGCCCCAGCGCCTCGGCGCGCTCCCGGACAGCCCCGCGAAGCGGCCCGTCCCCGACCAGCAGCAGGCGCAGCCCGGCGTCCTCGGCCGCCAGCGGGGCAAAGGCCTCGAGCAGCGTCAGGGGGTCCTTCTCGTCCGTCAGGCGCCCGAGGAACCCGATCACCCTGGCGTCCTCCGGCAGCCCCAGCTTGCGCCGCGCGCCGCTCCGCACTTCCGCTCCGGAGTCGGGGAATGCCTCGGCGTCTATTCCGTTGGGGATCACCCTGACCGACTCCCGGGGAACGCGCAGCCCGGCGGCCAGCGCGGCGGCCACCGTCCCCGACACGGCCGAGAGCCCGGCGGCCCGGCCAGGGCAACGGCGCTCCAGAAAATGCCGCCAGCTCCGGGTCTCGGGATAGTGATGGGTCACGGCCACGGCCGGAGTCCGGCCGCGCCCGGCCAGCAGCCGGCCGGCCAGCCCGGCGTGGAAGAGATGGCAGCTGAGCAGGTCGAGCCTGGCCCTGCGCAGCTCGGCCCGCAGGCGGAGCAGGCCGGGGGCGAGGTCCCAGACATCCAGGATTCCGGCCCCCCGGATCTGAACGCCCGCATCGGCCAGTTCGGAGGCGAAGACGCCCCGGGCGGGGGCCAGACACCAGACTCCGGCGACATCGAAACGATCCCGGGACAGTCTGCGGGCCAGTTCCGACACCACCTTCTCGGCGCCGCCGCCGCCCAGTTCGGTGGTCAGGAAGCCGATCCGCGGCCGGCGGCGCGGGGACCGGTCCGGCCCCGGAGACGGGGATGGGTTGCTCATCGGGCGGCATGATAGCGTCATTCCGGCCGGACGCAAGACCGGCGGGCCTGCCGGAGGGCGCGGCGCGCGGGAAAAGTCCTGTCAAGTGGGGCAGAGAAGCCGACGATATGATATAGTGAGTCTGCAGACGCTGGCCAACGCACGGGCGCGGCCGATTCTGCATGGCGTCAGCGCACGCGGAAAGGTCCGATGAACGGCCCCGGTGGCAGCCCCCCCGCCGACAGAGCACAGCGGCCCGCGCCCAACCGCGCGGCGCCGGGCGGCGAATCCAGGCCCGTCAAGCCGTTCCTGAGCCCCAGCGTCGACGCCACCGCCGACCTGGGACTGCGCCAGTACCTGCGCCTTTTCGGGCACCATGCGCGGCTGATGCTGCTGGTCGGGGTCCTGCCGCTGATCGCCGTGACCATCTACACCTTCATGCAACCCAAACGCTACCGCACCCAGACGGTCATCCGCCGGGAGGACGGCCGCGAGGCCTCCTCCGGGCGCACCCCGTTGTCCCCGCTCATGACCGGGCAGGGGGCCGTCCGGGAACTGCGGACCGGCAAGCTCAGCGAGGCCGTCCGCAGACAACTGGCCGATCAGGGCACGGTTCTGCCGGCCGGGGAAGAACTGACCCGCATGATCCAGGCTGTGCCCGACGACCGCAACCAGGAGCTGGTCATCGCGGTATCGGACACCGACCCGGAGCGCGCGGCCCAACTGGCCAACGCCCTGGCCGACGCTCTCAAAGAGAAAGCCAACAAGGGCAGCACGGAGGAACTCGCCGACCGCAAGGGGTTCGCGGAGAAGGCCCTGAAGGCCAAGGCCGCCGAGCTGGCCAGGACTCTGGAGAAGATCCAGGAGAAGGAGAATCAGAGACTGGGCAAGAGCCGGGAGGAAGCGGCGGCCCAGACGCAGACGGCCAGCGCCGATGACATCAGGAACCAGGTGATCCGCCTGGAGTCCCGCCGGCAGGAGTCCGAGCTCCAGGAGAAGGAACTGGCCGAACGCATTGCCAGGCTGAAGAAGAGCATGGCCGAGACAGGCGTCCGCCAGCCCGGCGCCACCTCCGGCGACCTCGAGAAGAGCCTGATCCGGGCCGAACTGGCCCTGGCCCAGGCCGAGACCAAGTACAACGAGTCGCACCCCACCTACATCAAACTCAGGGGCGAGCGCGACGAGATCTTCAAAATCCTGCAGCGCAAGGTGGATGAGCGGGCCGACGAGCCCCGCTTCAGCCTCGACGAACTGCAGCGCAGCCAGATGCTGCTCGAAGCCGAGCAGGCCGGCGTCCAGGCGCGCATCAAGATACTGGGACAGTTCATCGCCGAGAAGACGGAGGCCCTCAGGAAGGCCAGCCCGGTCCGGGCGGCGGGCACGGACCCGGAGCTCGACGAACTGCTGCGCAAGCAGAAGATCCTCGAAGGGGTCGTCGCCAGCCTCCAGAAGAACGCGGAGAGCCTGGAGATACCGGAGGACACCCTGCCGAAGTGGGAGATATCCACTCCGGCCTCGGCGCCGCGCCGGAGCGACTACTACTCGCCCCGCTGGGCGATGGCCCTGGCCGTCGGGTTCGGCCTGGCCCTGGCCCTGGCCATGATGGCCGCCTTCATCGCCGAGAACCTGGAGGACCGCATCCGCGACCAGGGCGACCTGCTGAAGAACTTCCGCCTGCCCTTCCTGGGCCCGGTGCCGCTGCGCCGGGAGAGCGAGGCCCTGCTCATCGACCTGGACCAGCCCAAGCACCTGATGTCGAGCATCTTCGAGGTGCTGCGCAACAACATCAACTACGCCCTGCCGCCGGGGGCGCCCAAGGTCGTCCTGGTTGCCAGCGGCGTGGTCGGCGAGGGCAAGAGCACCGTCGCCGCCAACCTGGCCATCTCCTACTGCCTGGACGGCAACAACGTCCTGCTGATCGACACCGACCTGCGCCGCCCGCGGGCCCACCGGCTCTTCGAGAACCTCTGTCCGCAGGCCCTCAACTCCGCCGGGCTGGCCGGCTACCTGTCCGGCCGCGTCCAACTGGAGGACGTGGAGCTGCGCACCAAGGTCAACAACCTCTCTTTCATCAGCGCCGGCAAGGGGGCGGTCAACCCCTCCAAGCTGCTGGGCTCCGACGAGATGCGCAAGCTCATGGACCACGTCTCCCGGCACTACGACGTGGTCGTCCTGGACGGGCCGGCCGTGCTGCCCGTGGTGGACAGCACGGTGGTCTCGCAGTTCGTGTCCGGCGTGGTACTGGTGGTCTCCTGCAAGCACGCCCCCGCAGAGCAGGTGGCCACGGCCATCGCACGCCTCGAACACGTCCGGGCACGGATCGTGGGCATGATCCTCAACCGGGTGTCTAGCGGCTCGCGCAGCTACGGCTACTACTACGGCAACCGCTATGGGTACGGCTACGGTTACGGTTACGGATACCACTCCGCCTACCACGAGGACAGCAACGAGCGCCGGTAACCGGCCATCCCCTCAGTCAGCCAGGATCTTCAGCCGGCCGCAGACCCGGAATCACCGGCCCGCGGCGGACTTCCAGGGCGGCGTCTCCGGCAGGCGCTTGCGGAACTCGGCGACCAGCGCATCCTCGTAGGCGCCGGCGTAGCTGCCGGCCAGGAAGCGGTCGGCGGCTTCGTCGAAGAAGCGCTTCCAGCTGGCCTCCTCGCCTCCGGGGTTGATGGGGTAGTAGAGCGCACCCACGGCCCTGGCCGCATCCATGTCGCCCGGCGCGTCCCCGACCATGAGCACGCTCCCCGCCGGGTACTTCCCGACGGCGGCCAGACGCAGATGGTCCTTCTTGGTGCCCATCTCCTGCCCGGCGATGACCGCAGCGTAACGGGCAATGTCGTGCTCGGCCCACTCCCGCTCCAGGGCCTCGCCCGGCGTGGCGCTGACGCAGATGATGTCCGCCCGCGTCGAGAGCTTGGCCAGGGACTCGCGCACGAACGGGAAGGGCGGGACGTCCTCGACTATCTCGCCGACCAGCCGGTTGACGTCCTTGCTCCAAGCCAGGGCGGTGGCCAGGTCGGGGTCGCCGCCGGACTTGACGGCGGCCTCCAGGGCCGGGTTGCCGAGCTTGGACTCGCGCTTGACCCAGTCGCGGAGCCCGCGGGCCTCGGCGACCTCCACGCCGCGGGCCCGGACCTCGGCGCGGTCGCGGAGCAGATCGAGCGAGTGGAGCACGGCGTGGAAACGGTTGCAGCCGCGCGTCTTGGAGTAGAGGTTGACGAAGTCCCAGGCCTCGCGGGCATACTTGGCCACCGCGGCCAGACGGTAGTGCTTCACGAACATGGGGCAGAAGCAGTCCTTGTGCTTCACCTCCATGGTGTCGAAGGCGCAGCCGTCGGAGTCGATGCCGACGAAGAACTGGTGCCGGGGCTTGAAGTCGCGCAGTGCGGCCTGGGGATCGGCGCTCATGGCGGGATGACCTCCTTGGCTGGTTGCCGAGACGCCGGGAGTCTATCACAAGCCCCCGGGCTTTCAACCCAAGCAGTTGAAAAGCGCCCGACCGGGCCGACAATCCGGCCGAGAGGAGATCATTCATGAATTCCCGCCAGCGCGTCGAGGCCGCCCTGAACCACCACCGCCCGGACCGCGTACCGCTCGACCTGGGCGCCACGCCGGTCAGCGGAATGCAGGTGAGCTCCGTCTACGCCCTGCGCCAGGCGCTCGGGCTCGACCGGCCGGGCACGCCGGTCAAGGTGGTCGAGCCCTACCAGATGCTCGGCGAGATCGCCCCGGACCTGGCCGCGCGCCTGGGCGTGGACACCGTCAACCTGCCCGGCCGCACCAACATGTTCGGTTTCGCCAACGAGGGCTGGAAGCCCTGGCGGACCTTCGACGGCACCCCGGTGCTGGTCCCCGCCGGCTTCAACACCGAGCCGGACGCCTCCGGCGACATCCTCATGTATCCGGCCGGCGACCGCTCCGCGCCCGCGAGCGGCCGGATGCCCAAGGGCGGGTTCTACTTCGACTCGATCGTGCGCCAGCCGCCGGTCGACGAGGACCGGCTCGACCCCCGGGACAACCTCGAGGACTTCGCCCCGCTCTCCGACCTAGACCTCGCCCACTGCGAGCGCGAGTCGCGGCGGCTCCGGGACGAGAGCGACCGGGCCATCGTCGGGAGCGTCCCGGGCACGGCCTTCGGCGACATTGCCCTGGTGCCCGGCCCCTGGATGAGGCGACCCAAGGGCATCCGCGACGTCGAGGAGTGGTACGTGAGCCTGGCCGCGCGGCCAGACTACATCCGGGCGGTCTTCGAGGGGCAGTGCGCGATCGCGCTCAGGAACCTCGAGGCCTACCGCCAGGCGGTCGGCGACCGGATCAGCGTCATCTTCATGTGCGGCACGGACCTCGGTACCCAGAACGGCCCGTTCATGTCCGCCGAGACCTATCGGGAGCTCCACAAGCCGTTCCACAAGCGGCTCAACGACTGGGTGCACGCCCACACCAAGTGGAAGACCTTCAAGCACAGCTGCGGCTCGATCCTGCCGCTCATCCCGGAGCTCGTCGAGGCCGGCTTCGACATCCTAAACCCGGTGCAGTGCTCGGCGGCGGGGATGGACGCGGCCGAGCTCAAGCGGCGCTTCGGCGCGGAAGTCACGTTCTGGGGCGGAGGCGTGGACACCCAACGGACCCTGCCCTTCGGCCGGCCCGAGGAGGTCCGCGCGCAGGTCCGCGAGCGCATCGCCACGTTCGGGCCGGGCGGCGGGTTCGTTTTCAACCCCATCCACAACGTCCAGGCCGGGACGCCGGTGGCCAACCTGCTCGCCATGTACGAGACGGTGCGGGAGTCCTGATGTTCCGGTCCCCGGCGACCATCGCGCTCGTCCTGACGGCTCTGACCGCCGCGGCAGACGGGAAGGCCGGCGAGCCCAAGGCCGGCGCGGTGCCCTGGTCCGCCGCCAAGGATTCCGGCTGGAAGGAGTTGGAGCCGGGCCTGGAACTCCGCGAGGAGGAGCTCGACTGGAAGCGGCAGGAGGCTGACCAGGCGGCGCTCGTCAATCTCCGCATCGCGGCCGTGCGCCTCGACGCCAAGCTCTTCGCCTTGCGCGTGGTGATGAATCCGGTCAAGGACGGGAGGAACCTCGCCGACGTGGCCAAGGCCGAAAAGGCCGTCGCGGCCTCCAATGGCGCCTACTTCGGCACCAAGGACGAGCCGGTGACCCTGCTCGTCTCCGGCGGCAAGGCCCTGACCAGGTTGAACAAGAACCTGCCGCGCGGTGGCGTCTTCACGCTCGACGAGAAGGGCCGTGCGGCGGTCGTGCCGGTCGCGGACTTCAAGTCGCCGCGCGACGGCCTGGACTTCGTCGTCCAGAACTCGCCGCTGCTGGTGGCCGGCGGCAAGGTGATCTTCAAGGACCCCCAGCCGGCCCGCCACCGCCGGACGGCCATCGGCGTCGACGCCGACGGGCGCACCGTCCTGGCGGTCTGCGGTTCGGCGGTGACGCTCGACGAGTGGGCTGCCGTGCTGACCTCGCGAGCGGACGGCGGACTTGGGCTGACGTCTGCGCTCAACCTCGACGGCGGCCCGAGCACCGGCCTGGCCGTCGAGCATGAGAAGGCCAAGGTTGACGTCCCCGCCGGCCGGATCATCCCGCAGGTGCTGGCGATCCTGAGGCGGGAGAAGCCTCTGCCGGCGGAGCGCTGAGCCCCGGATCGGCCGTGAAGATCCCGCCCGGCAGCCGCTCCCCGGTGACGGGGTCGCGCAGCGTCCTCTTGAGCACGAGGTCGAAGAGCAACGGGTTTGACTTGTAGATCTCGTTGAGGGCCTGGCGTTCCTCTTTCGAGATCATCCCCGCCTTGACGAACGGCCTCATCCAGATCAGGCAGTTGATCGCCGGCAGCGGATAGTCGCTGCCCTGGATCAGGCGCCCGTGGAGCTCCGGCCGCCGGATCAGCTCGAGCATCGTCCGCGAACCACGGTTGGCCAGGGTCGCCGCGGAAATGTCCGCGTAGAGCAACCCCAAGTAGCGGTGCTCCGCCATCATCCGCAGAAAGAGCTCGAAGTTGTCGGCCTTCTTCCCGGGATGGTCGAGGTCGGCGCTGCGGCCGGAGCTGGCGCAGTGCGCCATGATCACCTTCACGCCCAGGTCGAGCGGCCTCCGCACGAGCAGTGGATTGCCCAGGGCCTGGTTCGCGCCGGGAGCGGCGGCCTTCTCGTCGCCCGTGTGGCTGAGCAGGATCATCCCGTGCTTGCGCATGAGCCGGTAGAAGTCGTCGTGGCGCGGGTCCGACGGGTCCATCCCCTGGACGTTCGGCAGCCACTTCACGTAGCGCACGCCCTGCCCGGCCCACTTCTCGAGCTCGGCCAGGGCTCCGGGGCGGTCGGGGTGCACGGAGATCACCGGGACGAAGACGTCCGGGTATTCCCGGGCCAGTCGGACGACGAGCTCGTTCGGGACGTAGAACTCCGGCCCCTCGCCGTCGATGCTGCCGTCCGGGCGATAGCGGTGGTCCATGGCCAGGATGTGGAGCTTCACGGGGCGGCCGAAGTCCCGCGCCTGCCGGACCAGCTTCTCGACGTAGTCCCGGTCGAAGCTGCCGAAGTCGCCGGTGCCGCTGGCGCGAACGAAGACCCCGGCCTTGACCCGCTGCACGGGGTGTCGCCAGGTGAGCAGGGACGGCTTGACCGCGGCTCCGCTGCCGCCGGAGCCCAAGCCGACGACATGAGCGTGGCAATCCACGATCGGCATCGGCCCGAGGTCCGCGAAGGCCTCATCGACCAGCCGGCGGGCGGCCGGGCTCAGTCCGGTCATGGTGTTCTCCCGATCTCTCCGCGAGGCTTCCTCGACGGCGCAGCGCCCGGCGCAGCCTGCCAGCAGCGCAGCCGCCAGGAGGAGGCCCGCGCGCAACACAGCTTCAACGCCCCCCGTGCCGGGGCCGGTCGTTCTCTTCCGGCTGGGCCATGGCGTCCGGCTCCGGGGCTCCGCCAACAGGTAGGGGCACGGCATGCCGTGCCCCTACGTTGCGCGTCGAAGAGATGGTTACTGCATCGCGGCGATGAGCGAGCCCTGGGCGACCGCGTTGAGCGGGTCGCTGGCCAGGCGGATGTTCTTGACCTCCAGCGGGAACTCGACGTTCTTGAATTCCTGGGCGAAGAGATCCACGAAACCCTGCGCCAGCGCGGTGCCGCCCGAGCAGACGATGTCGACCGGGTTCGCGAAGGTGGGCATGTTCTCTGCCGACTCGAAGCGCTTCTTGATGTTGAGCAGGGTGTAGTTGATCAGGTTGCGGTAGTAGATGACGATGGCCTCTTCCTCGCGGTTGCGGGGCTGGACCAGGTCGATGCCCTTCTCCTTGATGGCGGTGACGCGCGGGGCCTTCATGCCCAGCACCATGGCGGCGTTGTTGTCGATCCAGTCGCCGCCGCGGGAGGTGGAGAAGGCCAGCGCCGGCACAGTCTTGTAGGACACGCAGATGTTGAACATGCCCGCGCCGCAGGAGATGCCGATGCCGGTGAAGTCGTCGTCGGCCAGCTCGGCGAACACCACCGCGTGGCCCTCGGCGATCGGGGTGGGCTTGAAGCCGAGCTTGGTCAGCAGGCCGTTGAAGATGTCCCGGTGGTACATGACGTTCATCTGCACGTCGATCGGGTCGCCGGGCACCGAGAAGAAGCAGGGCTCGTTCTCGCGGGCAGGCTCGCCGAGCGTCTGACTCACGAGCAACCGGATGATGGGCAGAGCATCGGCCTCGTGCGGGGACAAGAGGCCGGCGGCCATCGGCCGGCGGGTCTCGCGGTTGAAGATGTTGGCCAGCTCGAAGGCCGGGTTGCCGACCACGTACATCCGCTTCTGGTGCAGGATGTACTGGACGCCCAGCTTGGTGAGCATCTTCTTGGTGAAGTCGTTGATCTCAACGTCAATGAAGGCGTTGCGCAGCGACCGGTAGTGGATGTCGCCGTTCTTGTCCTGAGCTGCGGACACCAGGTTGCAGGTGCCGATGTCCAGCCCGCGCCCCATGGCCAGATCGAGACCCTTGTCCTGCTTGGCCGGCCCGCCCTGAACCACGCCCTCGTCGTTGCCCTGCTGTTTCTTCTTGGATTCGTCGCTCACGTGTTCCCCTCCTAGCCGGTGCCCGCCGGGGCCTGGGGCGCATCGCCCCCGCCTCCGGATTCCTTTCCACCTTTCGCGCCGCGGAGCTTGGCCAGCTTGGCGGCCATGGACTCACCTCCGCGCTTCTCGGTCTTGATGGACTCGACGTTGGTCTCGACCTTCTGGCTGAACAGTGCGTCAAGCTGCAGACCCGGGTCCACGCCGACCACCCCGGTCTTCTGTGCGGTCATGGCCCAGGATATCTGCCTGGCGATCTCCTCGCCCAGCGCACCCTTGAGGCTGGCCAGCTGCTCTCCGCCGACACCCGCGCCCTTGATGGCGTCGAGCTTCTCGGAGAGCTTGGCGATCTGTTCGCTGCCGGCCACCTCGCGGGTGCGGTTCTCCTCGATGCGGGCCAGGAGCAGCTCGCGCTCGGAGTTGAGCCGGCGGATCTCGCCCTCCAGCTCGGTCGCCCGGTTGGCCTGTTCGCGGATGTGGTGGAGCTCCTCGCGCATCCGCCGCTGCTCGATGGCCGCCAGCATCACGTCGTGCTCGCGGGCGTCGATCTGGCGCTGCAGGCTGTGCAGCTCGTCGCGGCGCTTGTCGGCCTCCTCGCGCAGCGCCTTGGTCTCGGCCTGGACGCGCCGGGCCTCGGCGGCGGCGGTGGCCAGGTCCTGATCGCGGCCGTCCATCTGGCGCTGCAGGGCGGAGAGCTCGCTGCGGACCTTCTCGGTCTCCTCGCGCGCGGCCTTCAGCTCCTGCTGGGCCCGCTCGCGCTCGGCGGCCACCACCGTGGATTCCTGCCCGCGGGCGTCGACCTGGCGCTGGAGGTTGAAGGCCTCCTGGCGGCGCTTCTCGACCTCATCCTTGAGGGCCTTGATCTCGGCGTTGAGGCGGCGCTGCTCGGCCACCGCCGTGGCGATGTCCTGATCGCGGGCGTCGAGCTGGCGCTGGAGGTTGGCGGCCTCCATGCGGTGCTTCTCGACGTCCAGCTGGACCGACTTGACCTCGTTCTGCAGACGGTGGCGCTCGGCGGCGGCCAGGGCGATGTCCTGGTCGCGCGCGGCCACCTCGCGCTCTGAGCCCTCGGCGATCCTACCCAGCACGCCCAGGCGCAGGCTCAGGGCCTCGAGCATCTCGGTGGCGGGGGCCGCGCCCGGGGTGCTCGGCTGCTGCCTGGGCAGGGAGGCCAGTTCCTCGCGGGGAATGGCCTGCTCGGCGCGGCCAAGCATGTCGCGAAGCGCGGCTTCCAGGGCGCTCGACTTGGCCTCGACCTCGGCCTTGGCGTTGGCCAGGAGCTTGTTGAACTCCTTCTGCGACTCCTCGGCCAGGCGGCGCTTCTCGGCCTCGACCACCTGGGTGGCCTCGCCGAGCTGGGCCTTGAGCTTGGCCACCTCGTCGCGCAGGGCCAACCCCTCCTGGGAGGAGACCCCGCCGCTCTCGAGCTGGGCCTGGCCCTCGGCGATCTTGGCCTCCAACTCGCGCTTGGACTTCTCGGCGGCCAGGCGGCGCTCGCGGGCGCTCTCGTCCTGCATTTCGGCGTCGATGGCCTGCTGGACGGCCTGGGAGATGAGTTCGCGGATGCGCGCCTCGTCGATAACCCGGACTCGCTTGTGACCCAGCTTGGCCAGGTCTCCGAGGTCCATCTGACGGGTGGCGCCCTGGATAACTTTGTTGATGTCCATCTTCTCGGGCATGAGCACCTGGCCTTTGAGCTAAGACCCAACGCCCTGGGTACCAACCGCTCGGGGAGTGTAGCCCGCCGGCCAGGACTGTCAAATAGAAAACGGCTTCGAGGAAAGTAAATTCCGCCAAGTGGCGGGGTTATGGATGGTAAGGATCAGCGTTTGGCTGACAGCCCGTAGCGTGTCCAGGTTCCCGGACGCGCCCCTGCTAGTCCTCGATCCCCATGGCTGCGGTCATTCGGTCTTCACCGCATCCAAGGCCACGAGGAATCTGTCGATCTCGGAGTCGGTGCCCACGGTGACGCGCAGCGTATCAGCCAGCCCCTCGCCCCGGTAGTGGCGGACGAGCACGCCCTCGGCCCGCAGAGCCTTCACCGCGCCCGGGCCTTCGCCGAGCTTGGCCGCGAGCTTCGGGCCCAGGTGGAAGAGGACGAAGTTCGACTCGCTGGGCAGGACCCTGAAGCCGCGACGGGCGAGCCCGCCGATGAGCCTGGCTCGCGAACGCTTTATCCGCCCGACGTTGCGCTTCAGGTAGGCGCGATCGAGGACTGCCGCCTCGGCGGCGGCCAGCTGCAGGACGCTCAGGTTGTAGGAGTCCTTGAGCTTCTCGAGACTGGAGATGACCTCGGCCGGGCCGAAAAGCAGCCCCAGCCGCAGGCCGGCCAGCGCGTAGCTCTTGGACATGGTGCGCATGACCACCACGTTGGGCAGCTCGCGGGCCAGCGCCAGGCAGTTGGCTCCGGCGAAGTCGCCGTAGGCCTCGTCCACCACCACCAGGCCCCTGAAGCGCTCGGCGAAGCGCCGGACCTCCGCCGTGGGGACCAGCGTTCCGGTCGGCGAGTTGGGGTTGGCCAGGTAGAAGACATTCGTGCGTTGCTTCCACAGCCCGGCCGGCAGCCGCCAGTCCTTGGTGAAGGGCACCTCGACCAAGCGGCAGCCCAGTCCCTCGGCCACCGTGCGGTAGACGAGGTAGGTTGGCTTCATGGTCAGGATCGCCCCACCCTCGGGCACATAGGCCCGGGCGATGAGCGCAATGAGTTCGTCGGAGCCGTTGCCGCCGAGCACCCGGTCGGGGGAGAAGCCGTAGACCTTCCCGGCCGCCTCGCGCAGGCGCTTCTGGGTCGGGTCGGGGTAGAGGCGCATGCCGGGGGCCGCCCGGCGCACCGCCGCGACCACCCGCGGCGACGGCGGGTAGGGGCACTCGTTGGTGTTGAGCTTGATGAGCCGACCCAACTCCGACGGCTTGGGCTGCTCACCGGGGACGTAGGCGGCCATCTTCTCGACCGACATCCTCGGCCGCGGACTCTTGGTCTTCGTCTTCATCTCTGCACTCTATTCCCAGCGGTTCTTGGTGCTTCCTGTGTCTTCGTGTCTTGGTGGTTAGCGCCCCCGCGCCTCCACCGACCGCGCGTGGGCCTCCAGCCCCTCGACCCGCGCCAGGTGCGCAGCCATCGGGGCGAGCTTCCGGAAGATCCCCTCGTCGAGCTCCACGGTGGCCATCTGACGGCAGAAGCTCGCCGCCGACAGGCCCGAGAAGACCCGCGCCGCTCCGGCGGTTGGCAGCGTGTGGCTCGGCCCGGCCAGGTAGTCGCCGACCGGCTCGGGCGCGTAGCGACCGATGAAGACCGTGCCGGCCGCGCGGACGCGGTCCAGGACACGCTCCGGCCCGCGGCAGAGGAGCTCGAGGTGCTCGGGTGCGACCGTATTGGCCACGTCCGCGGCCTCGGCCATGCTCTTGACGATGAGTGCCAGACCCCAATTGCGGACCGCGGCGATCGCGGTCTCCCGGCGCGGGAGGAGCGCGAGCTGGCGCCTAACCTCGCGCCCCACGGCGGCGGCGAGCCGTCGCGAGTCGGTCACCAGAACGCAGCTGGCCAGCCGGTCGTGCTCGGCCTGGCTCAGGAGGTCGGCGGCGACCTCAGCCGGCCGCGCCGAGGCGTCGGCCACCACGCAGACCTCGCTCGGGCCGGCGGGCATGTCCAGATCGACCTGGCCGTAGACCAACTGCTTGGCGATGGTCACGTAGAGGTTGCCCGGCCCGGCGATCTTGTCGACCGGCCGGAGGGTCTTCGTGCCGTAGGCCAGAGCCGCGACCGCCTGCGCCCCGCCGACGCGCCAGACCTCGGTGATCCCGAGTTCGGCGGCGGCGGCCAGCACCGTCGGGTTGACGCTGCCGTCGCGCGCCGGCGGGGTGGCCAGGACGATCTCCTCCACGCCCGCGACCTGCGCGGGGATGGCGTTCATCAGGACGCTCGAGGGGTAGGCGGCCGTCCCGCCGGGGATGTAGATGCCCACGCGCCGGAGCGGCACGACCCGAAGGCCCAGGCGCTCCCCGGACTTCCGCATCTCGGTGCTGCGGGGCAGGGCCACGGCGCGCTGGTAGATCTCGATCCGGCGCGCGGCGGCGAGCAACGCCGAGCGCGTCTCGAAGTTGAGCTCACGGCGGGCGGCGGCGAGCTCGGCGCGGCCCACCCGAAGCCTGGCGGGAGTCAGTCGGGCGCCGTCGAAGAGCTCAGTGTAGCGGACGAGCGCACTGTCGCCCTTGGCGCGGACGTCGGCGATGATCCGCGCGACGGCCTCGCGGGGCGCGAGCGCCTTGCCGAACGCGCGGCGCGAGGCCGCGGCTGCTCCGGGGGGCAGCTCCCGGGCGGCTAGCTCGAGCCTGCCGCGGATGCGCGCGAGCGCCCTGCGGGCGTCGGGGCTGGCTGCGTTCATGATCCTGAGCACTCTGCGCTCCTCTCCTATTCCGAGGCTGCATCTTAGCGCGCGGCGCCGATTTGTCGATAGCGGAGCCGGCCTGAGCGTGTATACTCGCCTCCCGTTGGAGACGGAGGCACCGATGGCCAGGACAGGCAAAGCCCGGCGCGCCCGGGTGAACCGGCGGACCCGCGAGACCGAGCTCGCCGCCCGGCTCGACGTGGACGGCACCGGCAAGGTCGAGATCCGGACCGGCGTCGGCTTCTTCGACCACATGCTGGAACTGACCGCCCGGCACGCGCTCTGGGACCTGAGGCTCGTCGGCCGTGGCGACCGGCAGGTCGACGACCACCACCTGGTGGAGGACGCCGGCATCGTCCTTGGCCAGGCCCTGGCCGCGGCGCTCGACGACAAGAAGGGCGTGTCCCGCTACGGCTGGGCGCGCGTGGCCATGGACGAGGCGCTTTCCGAGGCCGCGCTCGACCTCTCCGGGCGCTCATTCCTCGTCCTCGAGGGCCTGCCCGAGAAAGGGCGCGTCGGGTCCTTCGACTTCGAACTGGCCCGCGAGTTTCTTCTGGCACTGACCGCCAACGCCAGGATGACGCTCCACCTCGAGGTGGTGCGCGGGGCCAACAAGCACCACATGTTCGAGGCGGCCTTCAAGGCGCTCGGCCGGGCGCTGCGCCAGGCCTGCGCGGCCGACCCGCGCGAGCGGGGCGTGCCTTCCACCAAGGGCCGGCTATAGCGGCCGGGGATGCCGGCGCGCCCATGGCCACCTCCGAAGGCGAGGACCTCTGCAGGCGCTGCGGCCGCTGCTGCTGCCGCAAGTTCGTAATCAGGGACATCGTCTACCACACCCCGTTCTTCTGCCCGCACCTCAACCCGGAGACCAGGCTGTGCAGGGTCTACGAGCACCGCTTCGAGGTCAACCCCCAGTGCCTCTCGGTGAACCTCGGCCTGGCCCGCGGGGTGTTCCCCGCCGACTGCCCCTACACGGCGGGCAGCGAGGACTACCGCGCGCCGGTCGAGCACCTCGATTTCTTCGGCCTGGGGAAGCTCGCCCGGCAGATCGCCGAGGAGCTGGAAGTCTCCGAGGAGGAGTTCGAACGCGTCCGGCGGGAGCAGGCCGCCACCGCCCGGGCGCAGGGAGGGACCCATGACGCAGGCCAACCCTGAGGACCCCCGGGCCGTGCGCCTGGTCGAACTGGTCCGCTCCTTCGGGGCGGAGCGCGACCTGGACGTGCTGCTCGGCAAGATCATGGACGCGGTGACCCGCGAGCTCGGCGCCGACCGGGCGAGCCTCTTCCTCTACGACGGGGAGAAGGACGAGCTCTGGTCCAAGGTGGCCCAGGGGCTCGATTCGCGCGAGCTGCGCTTCCCGGCCGGTAAGGGTCTGGCCGGACACGTCGCCCGCAGCGGGGAGGTCCTGAACGTCCCCGACGCCTACGCCGACGGGCGCTTCAATCCTGAGTTCGACCGCCAGACCGGATACCGCACCCGCTCGGTGCTGTGCGTGCCGCTGCGGAGGCGCGACGGCGCGGTGATCGGCGTGGCCCAGGCGCTCAACCGCCGCGACGGCCAGCCCTTCGACGCCGCCGACGCCGCCCGCCTCGAGACCCTGGCGGCCCTGGCCGCGGTGGCCGTGGAGAACTCCATGCTCCACGAGGAGAACGAGGCGCTCTTCGAGAACACCGTGCTGACCACCGCCCAGGCCATCGAGGAGCGCGACCCGGCCACCAGCGGCCACGTCTGGCGGGTCTCGGCCTTCTCGGTGGCCCTGGCCAAGGCCGTCCAGGAGCGCGCCGCCGAATTCGGCCAGAGCTACGACCGCGACCGGCTCCGGCAGCTGCGCTACGCCGGACTGCTCCACGACGTCGGCAAGATCGGCGTGCGCGAGGCGGTGCTGACCAAGGCCAGGAAGCTGGCCGAGCCGGCCGTGGAGCTGATCGCCGAGCGCCTGCGGCGCATGGCCGCCGAGGCGGGGACGCCCTTCGCGGGGAGCGAGTTCGCCCGGGCCGTGGAACTGGTCCGGCGGGCCAACGAGCCCCGGCCGCTCTCCGAGGAGGACCGCGCCGCGCTCGGTGCCCTCCGCGCCGCCGATCGCCTCACCGAGGCGGAGTGCGCCGCGCTGTCCATCCCCAAGGGCACGCTCACGCAGACGGAATGGCAGGACATGCGCAGCCACCCGGAGCGCAGCTTCCGGGTGCTCTCCCGGATCCGCTGGCCGCGGCGCCTTGCCGCCGTGCCGGAGATCGCCCGCGACCACCACGAGCAGGTCTCCGGCAAGGGTTACACCCGCCAGCTCAAGGGCGACGAGATCCCCTTCGATGCGCGGATCGTGGCGGTGGCCGACGTCTACGACGCGCTGACCGCCACCGACCGGCCCTACAAGCCGGCCATCCCGCACGAGAAGGCCAAGGGCATCATGGACAACATGGCCAAGTCTGGGGAGCTCGACGAGCGGCTCAACGCGCTCTTCTTCGCGGCGGAGTGCTTCAAGGCGCCGAAGGGCTAAGATCCGGTACGGACGGGGATCGGCTTTCGACTTTGGGCTTTCGGCCTTGGGTGCAACGGCCGTTCCTATAGCCGAATGCCCGACGTTCCTATAGTCTCGCCAGCAGCCGGTCCAGCGCGTAGGCCAGGCGGGTGTCGGTGACGTAGCAGCCGGCTGCGATCTCGGTGCGGACCATCTCCACTGCCAGGCTTCGGGCGCCCTTCGGCCCGACTATCACGCCGCCGGCGGTGAGTTCGCGGGGCAGGCGCCTTCTGCGCACCGAAGCGGGCCGCAGGGCCAGCCGCGCGTAACCGCGGTGCAGCCAGCCGAGCTGAAGCGCTTCACGAACTTTTCGCGCTCCGCGCATCTCCCCTCCCCCCCACCCGAACGCATGCATGAAGTCGCTGCGTAAATGGATATCGACATGTCCGACGGCCGCCTTTAGAGCGCCGGCCGACTTTCGCGCGAATTCACGACGTGCAGGCGCCCCGATGTCCGGTAATCATGCGGCAGAGGCGTTTTCGCGTCCGATAACCGACAGGGCGAACGCAGAACCACGAAGGCTGAATGATTAACGATCAGGTGGCAGGCGCTTGAGGTCTTGAGGCTGTGCCGCCCTTTCTGCATTCATCCTTCATCATTCGGCATTGGTCCCGCGCCCATCGCCGCCGCGATGCGCCTGAGCGACCCCATCAGTTCGGCGAAGCCTTCAAGGGTCAGCGACTGGGCGCCGTCGGAGAGGGCGCGGTCGGGCTCGGGGTGGACTTCGAGGATCAGGCCGTGCGCGCCGGCGGCCAGCGCCGCGCGGGAGAGCGCCGGGACCATGTCGCGGCGGCCGGCGGCGTGGCTGGGGTCGGCTATGATCGGCAGGTGCGAGATCTTCCGCACCGCCGGGACCAGCGAGATGTCCATGGTCGAGCGGGTGTAGTCGGCGAAGGTGCGCACCCCGCGCTCGCAGAGCACCACCTGGTAGTTGCCCTCGGAGAGGATGTACTCGGCGGCCATCAGGAACTCCTCGAAGGTCGCCGAGAAGCCGCGCTTCAGGAGCACCGGTCGCCTGCTCTGGCCGGCCAGGCGCAGCAGGCTGTAGTTCTGCATGTTGCGGGCGCCGATCTGGATCATGTCGGCGTGGCGCGCGACCTGCTCCAGGCTCTCCGGATCGACCGCCTCGGTGACCACGGGCAGCCCGGTCTCCTCGCGAACCGCGCGAAGGATGTCGAGCCCCTTCCGGCCCAGCCCCTGGAAGGAGTAGGGGCTGGTGCGCGGCTTGTAGGCGCCGCCGCGGAAAGCGCACGCTCCGGCGGCCTTGACCGCCTTGGCCACGACCAGCGCCCCCTTGAGCGACTCCACGGCGCAGGGGCCGGCGATGACCGCGAAACCGTTGGCGCCGAAAACAGCCGGCTTTGGGCTTTCGGCTTTGGGCTTTCGGGAGGACGGCCGTTTCGAAGGCCGAGAGCCGACAGCCGAATGCCGACCACCCACGGTCACTACGGTGTCCTCGGGCTTGGTCTCCCGACTGACCAGCTTGTACGGCTTGGTCACCGGGACGAGCTCGGCCACGCCGGGCAGCACCTCCAGCCGCTCGCGGGCGATGGCTCCGCGATTGCCGGTTATACCGATGGCCACCCGCAGCGCCCCAGGGATGACGTTGGGCTTCAAGCCCATCCGGCGGATGGCCGAGACAGTGGTCTTGATCTCCTTGGGCGTGGCGCCGACGCGCATGACGACGAGCATGCTTGTGACCTCCAATGTCGAACAGGGGACTAAGGATAAGCTGAGGGGGCTCGGCCGCAATGGGAATTCGGGCGAGCTGATTCCTTATTGATCCCCTCCCCATCTGCGGGAGAGGGCCAGGGTGAAGGGCTCCCTCCGCGGCCTCCCCTCGCCCCCGCCCTCCCCCCCCCAGTGGCGATGGGGCCTGAGCAGTCGCCGCCTCAGCGCCGTGGAAATCCGCGCTCCGGCGGCTATCATCCCCGGCCATGACGGCGGCCATGTCTCCCGATATCTCCCGGCGCATGCTTCGACGCCTGGGACTGCTCTACGGCCCGGAGCGCGCCGAACCGTTGCTGGCGGACATCGCCAAGCTCGTCGCCGAGCACCGGCCGCGGATCGCGCCGACGCCGAGCGGCTGGAGCCAGGCCGACGCCCTGCTCATCACCTATGCCGACTCGCTCCTGGGGACGGAGCGGCCGCTCCGGACCCTGGCCGACTTCCTGGGGAGCGAGGCGCGCGGCCTGGTGAGCTTCGTCCACCTGCTGCCCTTCTATCCCTACACGTCCGACGACGGCTTCTCGGTGGTCGACTACCGCGCGGTGCGCGAGGACCTGGGCGGATGGGAGGACGTCCGCGCGCTCGGGAGGCTCTGCCGGCCGGTCTTCGACGGGGTCTTCAACCACGCCTCGGCCGAAAGCGCCTGCGTCCGTGGGCACTGCGCCGGCGACGAGCGTTACGCCGGCTTCGCCATCGCCGTGCCGCCGGGGACGGACACCTCGAAGGTGCTCCGCACCCGGAACCTCCCGCTACTGCATGAGTACGAGACCGTCCGCGGGCCCGAGCTGCTCTGGACCACCTTCAGCCGCGACCAGGTGGACCTCAACTTCGCCAACCCCCGGGTGCTCCTCGAAATCCTCGACGTGCTGCTCTTCTACGCCGAACAGGGCGCGGCCATGATCCGGCTCGACGCCGTGCCCTACATGTGGAAGAAGCCCGGCACAACCTGCGCGCACCTCGCGGAGACCCACGAGCTCATCAGGCTCATGCGCGACGTGTGCGACGCAGCCTGCCCGCACGTGCTGCTCCTGGCCGAGACCAACGCGCCGCACCGGGACAACTTCGGCTACCTGGGCCCGCCCGGGTTGCCCGGCGAGGAGGCCCAGCTCATCTACAACTTCTGCCTGCCACCGCTCGTGCTCTGGAGCCTGCACCGCGGCGACGCGACGCACCTCTCGCGCTGGGCGGCGGGCCTCGAGCCCCTTGGCGGCCGGGCGACCTACCTCAACGTCACCGCCACGCACGACGGCATCGGCATGCGCCCGACCGAGGGGCTGCTCTCAGAGCCGGAGCGCGCCGAGCTCGTGGCGCTGGCCAGGGCCCACGGCGGCGACGTGACCGGGAAGAAGAACCCCGACGGCTCGGCGAGCCCCTACGAGCTCAACCTCAGCTACTTCGACGCTGTCAACGACCCGCGCGCGGCCGAGCCCGACGCGCTCCGGGTGGCGCGCTTCATGTGCAGTCAGGCCATCCCGCTGGCGCTCGCCGGCATCCCGGGCATATACATCCACAGCCTGCTCGGTTCGAGGAACGACCTGGAGGGCGCAAAACGCACCGGCCGGGCCCGGAGCATCAACCGCGCGCAGTTGCGCCTGGAGGAGGTGCGCCGGGAACTTGCCGACCAGGCATCGCTCCGCGCGAGAGTCCTGGGCACGTATCGGCGGCTGCTCGAGATCCGGCGGCGCCAGAGCGCCTTCCATCCGGACGCCGCGCAGGAGGTGCTGGATCTCGGCCCCGCGTTCTTCGCGCTGCGGCGGACCGACCGGGCCGACGGCCAAAGCATCCTGGCCGTCCACAACGTCACCGGCCGGCCGCAGACCGCCGATCTGCGCGCTGCCGCGGGCCGCGCCGCCCGACGCGACCTGCTACGCGGGGAGAGCTTCCCCGTCGCCAGCCTCGGAACCGTCGGATTCGAGGCTTATCAGGTGCGGTGGATGGCATCGGAGTAGCGCTCCGCAGATCGCTCCGGCAAGCCACCCGCCGATGTCACAGCTCCAGCCGTGAGGCTCAGCCCGTCAGCGGGAGACGCTCCGCGCGGCGGTCATCGGATCCTGGGCAACCGGTTCCTGGCCGTCTCCGCGAAGGAGCTGTTCGGGTACTTGTCTATGATCTTCTGGAGATACTCCTTGGCCTTGTCGCCCATCCCGGATCGCTCGAAGTTGTCGGCCATGTTCAACCAGGCCTGACAGGTCTTCTTCATCTCTCCGTCATCAGCCGCTCCCGCAGGCCCCGGGGCTGGAGTTGGTGCTGGCGTTGGAGCCGGGACCGGAGCCGGCGTTGGAGCCGGCTGCCCCGACCCGGCTGGAGGGGCAGGAACGCCGGGGACCTCGCTCTGGCCTGAGCCGGGAACAACCGGACGGGGAAGGACTGCGGCCGGCACATCCGCCGGCTGTAGCCCCAGCGGCAGGGCATGGATCTTGAGCGAGTTGTTGTCGATGCAGACAACCTTGTTGGCCCGGGCTGAGGCCATGACCAGTTCATCGCCGTAGACGCTGCCCCGCGCCCACACCTCCGGCTTGAGCTGAAAGCCATCCGGGAGCTGGAAAGCCGGGGCCTTCTCCTTGAAGTCGAGGTCCATGACCGTCACTCGGCCTCTGCCATCGATCTGCAGGAACAGGTCGGCGCCATGGACCGGCAGCAGCTGCGATCCCTGGAACATTTTGATGGGCTTGGCCTGCAGGCCATACAGGCCACCGTTCGTGGCCAGCACCGACAGGCCGTCGGCAGTCGGATTGAGCGCTCCGAAGCTTTCGTGCTCGTAGGTCACCTTCCAGGGCTCCCCGACTGCTCCCCGGCGGCAGAGGATGAATCCGGACGGCGTGTGCGACGATGCCCACATGGTCACGCAGGTCAGCTTGGGGTTGGTCCGGATGTGGATGTTGTCGCGGTAGCTGGAATTATGGAAACCCTCTGCGGAGTCCTGGTGGGCGAAAGACGACAGATCCAGCATGGCGTAGACCCGACGGTCAAGCGCGCCGGACCCAACGGCGTAGCTGATCAGGGCCTCGCGCTCCTCGTCCATCCCCATGGCCATATGGGTAATCTGGCCGTTGACCTTGCTGACCCCCTGTGCAACCCTGGTCATGCTGGACAGGTCCCACTTCTCCAGCGAGCGACTGCGTGGCGAGTAGACCACCAGGAAGCGCCCCCCGGCGGCGACCACTGAATCGGGCACCTCGGTGGGAATCTCCTTGATGAGCCGCCCGGAAGCCACGTCCAGGATGCCGATTCTGTTCTGGGTCTTGTAGCGCAGCGCCAGGAGCGCGCCACCGTAGGCCACCCTGACATCGGAGACTTGGTCGGGCAGACGGTTGCCGCCGCCCACAGGGTCGATGGCCAGACCCGGCTGGGCGGGGCCGCCCCCGGGCAGTTCGAAGCCGGGCTTGACCTCCAAGCGGTCGCCATTGACCTTGAGCCCCAGGTCCATGATCCTCAGCCGCAACGCGTTGTTGTCCAGGAAGACGACCCGGCCCAGCGGCCCGGAGGCTATAACCAGGCGGTCGCCCGACATGGTCCGCCAGCCCCACTGCTGGGGGCGCGCACACTCCGGGGCCTTGAAGAACTTGACCCGATCCTGCATGTCGGGGGCGCGGACGTGCGTGGTCAGGTCCTTCTCGATCTGCAGGAACAGGTTGCTGCCCTGTATGGGCACCGTCAGCGACCCATGGAAGTCCTGCAGGCGATGCGCATCGGCCCCGAACACGCCGGAGGATGACGAGAAGATCATCGCGCCGTCATCGGAGGGGACCAGGGAGCCATAGTCATTGTGCTCGTACTTCACGGTCCAGGGCTGGCCGACCCCGGCTCGACGGCCGCAGACGAACCCGCTCGGCGAGTGGGACGTGGCCCACATGGTGACGGTCGTGAGGCTGGCGTTGGCTCGGATCTGTATCTGGTCACGATGTGAGGCGTTGTGGAAGTTGGCGGCAATGTCAGTGATCCCGAACCCGGACAGGTCTAACATGGCATACTTGCGCTGGTCCAGAGCCTCTCGGCCCACCGAATAACTGATGAGGGCCTCCCGCTCCTCGGCCAACCCCATGACCAGGTGGGAAATCTGGCCGCCGATCCGGTTCTGGCCGCCACCAAGCTTCTCGCCGGTCAGGATGTTCCACTTCTCGAAAGCCCCGGTCCCCGGCACGTAGAAAACCGCCAGGTTGCCCCCGGCCCCCATGACCACGCCGGGTGCCGGCGTGGGGATCTCCTTGTGCATGGCCCCCTGGGCGATGTCGAAGACGCCCAGCTTGTTCAGCACCTTGAAGCGCAGCACCAGGTAGGCTCCGCCGCCGGCCAGAACCGCATCGGAGACCTCGTCGGGAAGACGGAAACTCAGGCCTTCCGCCCCGGGGTCCTTGGCATTGGCCGCGGCCTTCAGAGCCTCGGCCGCGGCCGTCCCGAGAGTCATGCGCATGTCCCCGGCGCCGGCCGATGGACGGGGAGCCGGCAGCCCGGGAAGCGGCCCCGGCCCGGGCCCTGGCCCCGGCGTGACCACCACCGGCGGCGCGACAGCGGCGGCGCCGGCGAAGGAGATTTGCAGATCCCCAGGCTGGGTGAAGACGCTCTTGCCGTCCCCGCGCACGTAGCAGATCTGCATCAGATAGGTCACCGTGCCCTCCGCGGGGTTGTTCACGGTGAACTCGCCGCTGGCCGCGCCCTTGTCGACCGTGAGCGGGAAGGACTGGTTCGGGTAGAAATACCCCCAGATTCCGGCGGCGTCAGCCTTGGCTGGAGTAGTGATCTTGTCTTTGGGGAAGAGCGACACCGACACCGAGCGCATCTGCCCCATCGGGTCGATCAGCCGGGCGGTCGCCTTGAACTTGGCCGCACCCTTCTCGGAGCTGATCTGCGTCAGGGTGATGCCCGCCACCCGCCCGAGCAGCATCTCCTCGAGCTCCCGCGGCGGGATGGCGATGCCGATGTTGGTACCCGTGACCTTCGCCACCGAAACGCCGATCAGCGCGCCGTTGCCGTCAACGATCGGCCCGCCGGAATTGCCCGGGTTGACGTCGCCGTCGATCTGCAGGAACTTCGTTTCCCCGAACTCCCCGCGGCGTATGGACGAGATGCTCCCGCGGGCTATGCTGATCTCCGGGTTGCCGTCCCGGGCGGCCAATCGGTCGCCGAAGGGATACCCAAGAATGAAGACCGGCAGGGTCTCGCGAACCGCCAGGTTGCTCTTCAGGTCCAGCGCCTGCGGCAGCTTGTCGCCGGCCACCTTGAGAATGGCCAGGTCCCGGTCGTCATCCATGCCGACGATCTGGGCATCGGTGGTGCACTCGCCGGGATTGCCGCTCCTGAAGACCACCTTGATGGACGTGGCATTCCGCCCGGCAGGCTGAACCACGTGGGCGTTGGTGACCAGGTAGCCGACCCCGCCGGCCGAGGACATCACGAAACCGGAACCGCTGGAACGGCCCCGGACGGACTCCACCTTGATGAAGGCGGTGGCGTCCTTGAGCTTCTGAAGCATGCCCTCGGGGATGGCCTCGCCCCCCCTGGCCATAGACAGCAGCAGACCCAGCATCAGCGGCACCGCCAGCCAAACACGCATTGCACGGCCCTCCAGGTGATAGTTCCCGGCGAACGGCACCGGCCCGACTGCCCTAAATATATCCCAGGCTGGCCGAGCCGGCAACTCCCGGACGGCTCCGCCCAGGCTGCATGGCAAATGCAGCACATTCATCCTCACCGCTTGCGTTCGGCCCCCGGCGTGTAGAATAGGCCGCACAGTGTGCTGGATTGGAGCATCAACCATGATTCGACTGCTTTGTGCCGCATCCTGTCTCTCATTGCTGATCACGTTGATCCTGCCAGCGCCGTGGCCGGGGCGGGAGGCCCGGGGCGCGGAGGTCCCGATGCCGACTGGCGTCCAGTGTGACGGCTGCAAGGCCTGGAGCTCCGACCCCAACGCCATGGTCCACCGCTCCGGCTGCCCGTACGGGGGCGGCGGCCCTCCCCCGGGGCGGGATCCAACTCCTCAGCGCCCCATGACCCCCGATGAGGAAGCCAACCAGGCGCTCTGCCTGCTCTTCCCCCTCTCGGCGGCCGGCGGGGTGGTCTTCGGCGGCATCTGGCACGTGAAGCGCCTGGGCGGCGGCTTCAAGGGCAAGAGCGCCATCCGGAGCTGGAGCGACTACATCACGGACAAGTACCCGCTCAAGGACAAGGGCGCCTCGGGAGGCTTCTGGGCACGCATCGGCGGGCTGCCTTTCCTGGTCCTCTATCCGGTGACCTGGAGCCTGGGCAAGGCCGGGGTCGGCGTGGGCTGGTGCGCCGTTAAGGTCGGAGAAGGCTCGGCTTGGCTCGGACAGAAGATATGGCAGGGCGTCAGCTGGCCTCCCAAGCAGGTCTACTACGCCTTCGCCGGCCGGCCCGACGAGAAGCCCCAGCCCACCAAGCGACAGCTCGAGCTAGCCGACTTCAACTTCCGCCAGCTCCGCGCGGAGGAGGCCAAGGTCCTGGCCGAGGCCAAGGCGGCACGTCGGGTGGCGGCCGAGAAGCGCGACGCCCTCCTGGACGAGCTCATCACCGACGACCCGGACCTGCAGAAGGTGCTGGCGGCCGAGGGCCTCGACGCGGCCCGGGCCCGGGCGACCAAGAAGCTGGATGCCTATCTGCAGAGCTACCGCGAACGCGCCAAGATCCGCCAGAGCCAGCAGGAGCTCATCAAGGAGATGGACAAGACCATCTCCAAGGCTGACCAGCAGCTCTTCGAAGACGGCGTCGGCATCGTCCTCGACCAGGCCGCCGGCCGCCTCACCAAGGGCTGGCAGGACCAGCTCGACTCCGGCAAGCTCACTCAGGCCGCGCGCCACGACCTGCGGCTGAAGCTCAACCTGGCGAAATGGGCCGACCGGACCAAGACCGCCCAGGACAACTACTACGACCTCAAGGACCTGGGCGAGAGCGTCAAGAAGGCCGAGGCCGGGGACTACGAGGCGCGCCTGGAGGCCCACGAGAAGACCGGGCGGATGCTGATCGGCTGGCTGGACAAGGTCGCGCCGGGCAAGGCCGGCACCGTGGGGCTGACCGCCATGGACGCGGCCTACTCCGCGACCGCCCACCTCATGCTTGGCAACGTGGCTTCGAACATCCGGAACGACATGGCCCGGCTCCAGACCGCGCGCCCCCGCGAGGACGCGCTGGCCCAGAGGTGGTCCACGATCCAGTCCTACGGCAAGTTCGCCGCGAACACGGAACGCGTGGCGGGCATCCGGATGGACTACTTCACCGAACTGGAGAAGAAGCACGGCACGAGTGCGACCGGGAAGGAAGGCTCCAAGTGACCGGCCTGCGCGTCGCCGCCCTGGCCGCCGGGGTGGCCCTGGCCGCCGTCCTGGCCGCCGGCTGCGGCCGGAAGCATCCCACCGACGAGCAGTTCGGCCTGCCCGACACGTCCGCCCAGGCCGCGGCGGCACGCGAGCAGGCACTGCTCGACGGCGTCGCGGCGATGACCGCGTTCCAGCGCGAACAGGTGCGCGCATCGGTGGAAAAGTCCGCCCCGAACTACGGTCCGGCCCGCGCCAGCCTGTCAGGGGCCATCGCCCGGCTGCGTCCGGCACCCGGGAAGATCCCGGCCCCGCAGCTCGAGGCGTGCATCCCGCCGCTGGAGAGCGCGCTGGCCGCCATGGATCAGGTCATCGCCGCCGGCAAGGCCGGAGACCCTGTGGCGGCCGGCGAGGGATGGACGATCTTCAATCTCTCCACCGAGGCGCTCCTCCTGGTCCTGCCCCCGCCTCCCGCTGCCGCCGACACCCCCGCGAGGTAGTCCTCGCCGCCACCCCGGCCGCACGCCTATGCGACGGCCGCCTTGCACCCCATACGGGGCACGGCTATCATCCCCTCCACTCCGGAGGGCCGCCCATGCGCCGGGGGAGCGGAGACCTGCCATGGAATGCCTAGCGGAACTGACCGGCAACATTCTGGTGCTGCAGAACGCCCTCGTCCGCCGCGAGTTCGCCTGGAAGGGCGGGGCGCTGGTGCCCCGGCTGCTCCTCGACAGGGCCAGCGGCGCGCGCTGGGAGCCGCCGGCCTCCGGGCCCGGCGCCGGCGCGGCGGAGTTCATCCTGCCCGGCGAGCCGGCCGAGGCCACCGGCGGCGCCTTCCGCGCCTGGGAGGAGCCGGCCTCAACGACGACCGCGGCGCACCTGGCCGCCGAGGTGCTCTGCCGCTTCGGCGGCGTCGAGGTCCGGCGCGTGTTCCGCCTCTTCCCGGACTGCCCTGCGTTCCGGTGCGACCTCTTCCTGCGCGGACGCGCGGGTTGCGCGAGCTGGCTGGCCGGCGGGGACATCGAGGACCTGGTCTCCGGCAGGAAGAAGCTGCCCGGGCCGGTCTCGGCGCGGGTCGGCTTCGGCCCTGCTCGCGTCCACCTCCGCGCCGAGACCGCCGCCTTCCGCGATATCACCGACTGGCGGAACAACCTGGTCGAGCGCCGCGAGTTCCTGCCCTACCGCTCGCCGGTCCTGGCCGCCGGGAACATGCTCCTCGCCTCCGATGCGCTCACCGGCGCGGGCTTCTTCATGCTCAAGGAAGCCCCCTGCTCCGACATGCAGCTGGCCAACCCGGGCTGCGACTTCATCGTCGGCCGCGGCGAGGCCTTGACCGCCGGCATCGGCGTCGAGCCGGCCGACCTCGACGAACGCGAGTGGACGCCCGGCTACGGCACGGTCGTCGGCGTGGCGCCAGCGGGCTCCGGCCGGCGGGGGCTCTTGGAGGCGCTGCGCTCGTACCAGCACGCGCGGCGCGCGCCGCGGCCCGGCCGCGACCACATGGTCATGCTCAACACCTGGGGCGACCGCGGCGGGCCTGGGCGGATCAGCGAGGAGTTCGTCCTCGCCGAGCTCGAGGCCGGCGCGCGCCTGGGCGTCACCCACTTCCAGGTGGACGACGGCTGGGAGACCGGCAACTTCAGCGACCCGGACCTGCCCCAGGGCCGGCGCGCCGGGGACTTCTGGACGGTGAACCCCCGGCGTTTCCCGCGCGGCCTGGCGCCGGTGGCCAAGCGGGCCAAGGAGCTCGGCATCGAGCTCTGCTTGTGGTTCGCGCCCGACAGCCAGGAGAGCTACGCCAACTGGGAGGACAACGCCCGGACGATCGTCGCCCTGTGGCGCGAGCACGGCATCCGCACCTTCAAGATCGATGGCGTGGAGATCCCCGACAAGCGCGCCGAGCGGAATTTCCGTGCCTTTCTGGCGGCGGCCCTGGAGGGCACCGGCGGAGCCGCCTACTTCAACCTGGACGTCACCGCCGGCCGGCGCTTCGGCTACCACTGCCTCGCGGAATACGGCAGCCTCTTCGTCGAGAACCGCTACACCGACTGGTCGAACTACTACCCGCACTGGACGCTGCGGAACCTGTGGCAGCTCGCGGCGTACGCCCCGCCGCAGCTCCTCCAGATCGAGTTCCTCAACAAGTGGCGCAACGCCGCGAAGTACCCGGCGGAGGACCCGCTAGCCCCGGCGCGCGTGCCCTTCGAGTACTGTTTCGCGGCAACCATGATGGCCCAGCCGCTGGCCTGGTTCGAGGCCTCCGGGCTCCCCGAGGAGGCCTTCGCCCTCGCGCCGACGCTCAAGGAGTACCGCCGCCACCAGGAGCGCATCCACGCCGGGCGCATCTTCCCGATCGGCGAGGAGCCCTTGGGTGCGTCCTGGACCGGCTTCCAGTCGGTCCGGGCGGACGGCGGCTACGTCGCAGTCTACCGTGAGCTCAACGACCGGCCGAGCGCGCGGGTCCAGCTCTGGCGGCCGCCGGAGGACAAGGTCGAGCTGCGTCCGGTGATCGGCGCGGGCAGGAAGTTCAGCGTCACGCCCGACGCCGACGGCTGCCTCGAGTTCGCCCTGGCGGAGTCGTTCAGTTACGCGCTTTACGAGTACCGGGTGTGAACTCGGGCGCGGTGGCCAACATGCAACATGAAACATGCCCCTCGACACACTCTGCTCGGGGCCCTGAGCATGGTCGAAGGGCAACACGCAACATGCAGAGCAAATCAAGGATGTGATTTTAAAGAGGACACCGATCAACCAAGAGACAGCCACAACAACAAGAATGGGCTCTTTCCGCTGATTCATTGCGTGTTGAGTGTTGCGTGTTGGGTGTTGGGTGTTGGATGTTCGCATCTGCCCATATTGAAACGGCCGCGCCCCGAAAGGCACGGCCGTTGAAAGACAGCCGGGGACAGTCTTAGTTGGTCGCCGCCACCACGCTGACGTAGCGGCCCTTGACCTCCACCTTGCCCGGCTTCATGGCGAAGATGGTGAAGTCGCGGCCCAGCCCGACGTTGTTGCCGGGCTTGAACTTGGTGCCGCACTGCCGGACGATGATCGCCCCGGCGGTGACCACCTGGCCGTTGCCGACCTTCATGCCGCGGAACTTCGGCTGTGAATCGCGGCCGTTTCGGGAAGAGCCCTGTCCTGCCTTATGTGCCATGGAACGTCACCTCGCGCAAAGAACTGCTTCATGGATTGAAGCGAACGGGGGCATTATACCCGGGCCGGCCGGGCTGTCAACTTCGGCTTTCGGCTTTGGGGCCTTCGGGACAACGGCCGTGCCATTGGCCGAAAGCCGATGGCCTGATGCCGCCTCCGCCGCTTGACTTGCAGCCACGGGCGGATATCAATGCCCCCGGATTCCGGGAGGAGAATGCCCATGGCTCACGGCCGGAGAACGAGCGGACGCGGCGGCGGGATCGGCGGCGCCATCGCCGGACTGGTGATACTGGCCCTGCTGGCCGGCGTGGCCTACGTGGTCTGGTGGAAGCTGCAGCAGGCCAAGGCCCCTCCCCCCAAGCCCACCGGCCCCAAGGCAGTCATCGAGGACTGGAAATCCCGGCACAGCCTGGTCGGCGATATCCCCGAACCGCTGGGCCAGGACTGGCGCTTCGCGTTCGACAAGGGGCCCTACTGGAAGAGCGCCGCCAACGCCACCCCATACCCGACGTCCTGGGTGGAGATCCAGCTGGAGAATGGCCGGTTCACCGCATTGTCCATCGCCACCTACCGGGAGTCGGAGGCGGCCCCGCCCATGGACCTGATTTACGAACTGGCCGGCGAGACGGAGGGCGGCCAGTTGCGCAGCTACGTCCGCGAACTCGGCGGCATGCCCAACGGCTCGCACCTGGAGAAGGAGACCGCCCAGTACCGCTTCTTCGGATGGCGTTACCGCGACGATGCCAATCCGCGGCGCTCCATGGTCTGCGTGGCCCATAAGAACGGCGGGCCGAAGACCGACGAGCTCTACGCGCGCGAACGGGCCAACTGGGAGGCCATGCCCAAGAAGCCGCCGGAGCAGCCAGGCAAACGTCCCGAACTGAAGCCGGCCCAGAAGACCCCGCCGGCCCAGGATTCCCCGACCGCCACCCCGGCCGCGGAGACACCCAAGCCACCCCCGGCACCAGAGCAGCCCAAGACCCCGCCGGTCAAGAAGCCCGAGGAACTTTCGCCTGTCGAGAGGGCACTCTAGGCGGCAACGATAGGACTCATAGGTCCTATTGGGCCTATAGGTCCTATTTTGTGGGCTTCCTCGTCAGCTCGTACATCAGTCGCACAAGTTCGTCGTGGACCTCGGGGGCATTGACCACCAGGATCCGGCCGGTGTCCTTGTAGTAGGCGATCAGGGAGGTCGAAGCCGTCCAGGACTCCGGACAAACCCGCTTCCTGACGGCGAGGATGAAGGCCCCGGGCAGGACGCCCCGGTCCTCCAGCCACCTGGCGGGATATGAGCGGACGACGGCCCGGCCCCAGGCGCTCTCGGCGCTCCCGGCGCGGGGCTCGCGCCGATACAGCCATACGGCCCCGCCGCGTACCCAGGAGTGGCCCTGGAGCCCGGCCTGCCTGGCGACTTCCGCCAGCACCTCGGCGGCCGGCCGGCCGCGGCCGTCCACCGACACCCTGGGCATCGCGCGACGCTCCGCACCGGCCGGCTCCTCCCAGGCCAACGGCACGCCCAGCAGCCGCCCCAGTTCCAGGGCTGCCTCGGAGAGCTCGGCGTGGACCAGGCGCACGTCCACTGGCCTGGTCAGGACCGCGTCGCGCAGCTTCTCGTCGTCGGTGGCCGGCGGCTCCGGAGGCGGGGTCGGATTGCGCTCGACCAGCGCAGCCATGATCGCGCAGACCCGGTCATGGATCGACGCAGGGCCGACCACGTTGACGCCGTTGAGCCCCGCCTGCCACTGGACCGAGGAGTCCGGGCAGGCGAACAGCGCGGGCCGGCAGGCCGACCCCAGGATTTCCTCTATGGCCCGCGAGTCGCCCCCCGGCGGGATGAGGCCGGCCGGGGCCGCGTAGAACCTGGCCTCCTGCGGCGCGGAGCGCATCCAGCCCAGGCCCGCGGAGAGCAGCGCCGAGTCGCGCCGGTCCCGGACGAAGTCCGCGCCGGCCAGCCGCGCGGCGAGTTCCAGGGCGGTCTCCGGACCGACATCACGGGCCATGAAGGACAGCCTGCGGGCCCGGAAGCCCTCCGGCCGCATCCACTCGGGGTCGACTCGGAGGGTGATGCCGGTCCTGGCAGGGAAGACGCGGATGAGTTCCTCCAGGCTGCTCTCAAGCAAGGCGAACTCGGCGGTCTGGCCCTCCGGGCGGCGGACCGCGGGCCGGTCCCCCTGTCCCCGCTCCCCCGCCCCCCCCTCCCCGCCTGCCGGGGCGTCGCGCCGCACCTCCACCTCGACCAGGACCGGCAGGCTCTCCCGCCCCCCGGACGACGCCACCAGGGAGAAAATGTAGAGCCCCTCGATCACCGGCCGGCACTCCGTGGCGGACAGATCGGCGCGGGCCAGGCCGACCTTGGGGCCGCTGACCTGGCGCCAGCGCCAGGCCAGCCGGACGCCGTCATCCCCACGCCCGGCCGGCTCGGAGCCGGCCAGTCCCGACTGGGAGCCGTCGAGGACCACCACCGTGCCGGGCCGCACCGCCAGCCGGGCGCCGGTCCGACCGTCGGCCCGCACCAGGCCGACGGCGTAGGGCTGCGCCCCGCCCTCGCGCGGCGCGCAGCCGCCGGCCAACAGTAACACCACGGCAACCGCTGCACCGCAGAGGCGCAGGCTCGACGAGTCAACTGTGCGCGCGGGGTTCATCCTGTCACCAACAGGTGAGACGCACTGTGAAACCATGCTATCACCCGGAAACTGGCCGTTGCGCCTCCGCGTCCCGGCAGCGCGAATCATTTCTTGGTGCGGCAGCGGCAGGGCTGGCGGCGGCAGCGCGAGCAGCCTCCGGCATACTTGCGGGCCACCGCCCGGGAGAGGTCCACGCCGCAGAGGTTGGCCAGGGAGGCCAGCCACGCCAGGCAGTCCGCGAACTCCGCGGCCTGGGCCTCCGAGCCCGGCCGCTCCTCGCGCAGGGCCGTGGAAAGCTCGCCAACCTCCTCGACGAACCAGCCGAAGGTGCCCATCAGGCCGCGGCGGCGGTCACGCTTGAGGAAGGTCTTGGCGATCTCGCGCTGGAGCGCGGGGAGGGTAAGCGGGGTGCGGCGTCTTGGTTTCGGTTTGCGGGGCACGGGTTAGTTCCCAGTTCTCAGTTTCCTGTTCCCAGTTACGATGGAGGCTCGTGCCGGCGCGGTGTCCAGTCGCGGTTCCGTCCGTTCTGGGAACCGGGAACTGCGATCTGGCAACCGTCGTTCAGACTTCGTCCTTCTCCGCCGACGCCAGCTGCTCCTCGATCCCCTTGAGCAGGCGCCCGCGGATGGCCATGAGCACGGTCTTCACCTGGTCACTGGTCAGCGCCCCCTCGGAGACCAGGATTTCGCCGATCAGGCGGGGCTGGAGGCCGGCGAGCACCTCGCGCTTCTGGATGTTCAGCGCCCGGAGCACGTCCTCGACCTTGGTCAGGCCCCGGGAGATGGCCACCTCTCCGAAGAGCCGGGCGCCCTCGGAGCAGCGCTCCGACTCCACGGTCCTGCCCAGCACGCCCTCCGTCCCAGCCTCCATGTGCCGGGCGGTGAAGCTGGCCTGATGGATGCTCATGACGATGTCGGCCAGGGCCGACAGCGCGGCCGAGCGCAGATCCGGGTTCTGGCTGCTGGCCAGTTCCAGCAGGCTCTCGGTGATGATCCGCGCACCGGCCACCAGCCCCGAGCGGGCCTCCTCGCGGGCGGCGCTGCCCGCAGGGCTCTGGGCGAACTGGCGGACGAGACGGCTGATGGATTCTTCCATGATTCTTCCTCCCCCGAGGGGGATTCTAGCCAGGGCGGGGCGAGGTGCAACGTACAACGGGGCCCCGTCGGCTCGTTGGCTCGCTATCGCTATCGGGATCGCAATCGGCATCGGAGCGCAACAAGGCCCGCCGTTCCGCGGGAGGCCATCGCTCGCCGCGGCGCGTAGGACCCTACGCCGATCGCGATAGCGATCCCGATACCGATCCCGACTCCGACGGATGCGGAGCTACTCTCCCACCAGCTTGATCTCCCCGCCGCGCTTGCGGGCGGCGTCACGGGTGGCGTCGAGCATGGTCTGGAGCGGATCCTGTTCGCTGGGTGACGGGGCCTTGATCCAAAGCACACCGCTATCCAGACGCAGTGCATTCCGTCCCTTCCCGTCGTGATTGCCGAGCCGGTCGAAGGCTACAACGCAGGTGCCTGGATCGGAGGCTCTGAGCCCCGAGACATAGACGTAGCCCGGATGCTCCACCATGAGCCGGCCTGAGGCTGCATCCTTCTGCGATGTGCCAGACCTGCTTGGACAGAGGACTATTTTGGGATCTTCGGCGTAGCCTGACGTGTAGAGCCAACTCGTATCCGGTGGAAACTCCCCGCCGTTGTCATCGGCGTAAAGGTGCAGGGCAACCGCAATCTGCCGGAGGTTGTTCTTGCAGCCAGCCCGGGGGGCTGCCTGCCGCACTCTCTTCACAGGGGGCAGGAGCAGAAAACCCAGCAGGATGACCAACAATCCGACCACCGCCAAGGCGATCAACCAGGGGAAGTCATTTTTCGGCGGTTCGTAGGGCTTGGCGTCGAGGGTCTCGTCAAGTTGGGGCTGGGGCCGAGGTGAAGTGACCGGCTCCTCGGACATAGGCTCGGCCCTCCGGCGGGGACGGGCTCGAGTGTAGCCGACACAGGGGCAGGACGCAACGGCTATCTCGCTATCGCTATCGCTATCGCGATCGAAATCGATATCGGAGCTCAGCGAGACCGTTTTGGACGGCGGACCTTGGCTTTCGCTCCGACGGCGATACCGATAGCGATCGCGATAGCGATAGCGATAGCGAAGAAGACAACGGGGGCGAGGCTCGTCGCCACGCCCCCGTTCGCGATCTACTGTCGTGGCCGCTATCTGCCGCCCCGCCCCCTGCCGCCACCCTTGCCGCCGCCTTCACCGGCACCCTTGCCGTTGCCCTCGCCAGCGCCACAACCGCTCCCTGAGCCGCAGCCGTCACCGGATCCGCACCCCTTGCCGCCACCCTTGCCCTGGTCTTCTCCGGCCTTCTCACGCTCGCGCTCGCGATTGCGGTTCTTGCACCCCTCGCAGTTCGAGGAGTCGCAGGACTTGCCGTCCTTGTCCTTGCAGCCGCCTTCGCAGCCCTGCCCCTTGCCCTTGCCTTGGCACTTGCTGCAGTTCGAGGGGTCGCAGCCCTTGCCATCCTTGTCCTTGCAGCCGCCCTCGCAGCCCTGGCACTTGTCCTTGCCCGAGTCCTTTTTGCCCTTGTCGCCGTCTTCGGCCTTGCCGCTGTCCTTGGGCTTGCCGCCGTGCCAGCCCTGGTCGACAGTACCGTTCTTGTGGACCTCCCCAGTGTGAGGACCATTGGGGTCCTGGTTACGGTCAACCACCCCGTTCTTCCCCTGGTCTCCGCCCTGGCCACCCTCCCCGGCCCAGGCTGCCCCTCCGACGAACAACCCCACCGCAGCCACCAGTCCCAGAGCCAACCATCTCACCTGCGACATCCCTTTTCCTCCCTTATCTCGAACCGTTCCGCCCGTTCAACCGGACCGCTCAGTTCTGCCCGTGCTGCCCCCTACCGGCGCCCTTGCCCTTCCCCTTGCCTTGGCCCTTGCCGTTGCCGGCGCCATTGTCCTGGCCTTCATCCTCGGCCGCGCCACCCTGGCCCTGGCCGTGCTGATGCTTGGCCTTGTGCTGATGCTTGTGCTGCTTCTGCCCGTGCCAGCCCTGGTCCACCGTGCCGTTCTTGTGGCCCTGGCCGGCATGCGCCCCGTGCGGGTCCTGGTTGCGGTCGACAACGCCGTTCCGGCCCTTGCCGCCGCCCCCGCGGCCCTCGCCTTCCCCTCCGGCCAGAGCTCGCCCGCCGGACAGCCCCAGGACCAGCGCCAGCCCCCCCGCCATCAGACTCAAGGTGCCCAGACGCATTGCCCATCCTCCTCCCTGCGCGGTGCCGAAGCAGGCGCCCGCTTCAGCCCGACCGCTACTCGCCCGGCTTCCTGCCCGGGCCGCCGGAGCCGCTGTTCCCGTGGCCGCCACGTCCCTTGGCTCCGCCCTGGCGCGGCCCGGCCCCGTGCCCGCGTCCGCGGGCGGCGCCGTTGCCGGGATGCTCCCCGCGCCACTTGTCGACCCAGCCGAGCCGGCGGCGGACGGGCTCGCCATTCTCCTGGCGGGAGAGGCACCCGCGCCCGGCCAGCAGGCTGCAGCCCGATTCCACCCGGGAGACCTCGCCGCCCGCGTCGACTTCCACGACCCCTTCCTCGACGCTCACCACCAGTCCCGGGGCTGAGGCCGCGGCGGTCTCGGAAAAGCTCACCGCGAAGCGGGTGCCCAGCGACCTCACGCTGCCCTCGGCGGTCAGCACGCTGAAGGATGAACCCTTGACCACGTCGGCGAAGATCTGCCCGCGGTCGAGTTCGATGGCGCAGGCCGGCGCCCCGTCCGGGGCGATCACCGCCTCGGTGCCGGCGTCGAGGAGCAGCCGCACCCCGTCGCCCAGGACGATCTCGACCGGGCCGGCCGCACCGGAGCGAATCGCGTCGCCCGCGGAAAGCTCTCCGCCCAGGGTGATGGCCGTGAATTCCCTGGCCCCGCGCGGCCGGGCCTCCAGGCTGCCGGCCAGCACGCTCCCGACGGGCGATGCCGCCTGAACCGGCGCGGGAATCGCCGGAGTTTCGGGGTCACGGGCCACGACGCCGGCGTCCATCCCGCGGGGCGACGCCGTCCGGAGGACCAGGAGCGCCCCGACCAGAGCCAGGACCGCCGCAGCGGCGGCAACCGCCCAGACCATCCGGCGGCGGAGCCGGGCCGGCGCGTCGGCCGGCCTGGCGGCGTCCAGGGCCCCATCTATGCCCATGCCCGCGAAAAATCGGCGGACCAGCTCCTCGCCGCTGGCCCCGTCGCTGGCCTGGTGCATCAGGCTAGAGAGCTCGACTTCCCCGGCCAGCTCGACGGCCCCCTCGCCGGAGCGCAGGGCGCCCGCCAGGCGCCGGGCGCCCTCGCGGTCCAGGCTGCCATCCCAGTAGGCCTCCAGCAGCTCCCGGAGCTCGTCGGGCGCGCTCACGAGACCGCCTCCATTCGCCGGGCCAGACAGTCCTTCAGCCCCGCCCGGATCCGGGAGAGGGTCTTGGTCACGCCTCCAACGGTCAGGCCGAACCTGGCCGCCAGATCCTGGACCGAGGCCCCTCCGTCGTAACGCAGCCGGACCATCTCCCGCGACTTCTCCTGGAGCTCCGCCATGCAGCTGCGCAGGGCCCGCAGGGCATCCGGCCCGTGGCCGGCGCCGGCGTCGGGACGCCGCTCCTCGATGGCCCGCTCGACCCCGGCGAGCCACTCCCCGCCCCGGGCCCGCCCGGCCCGGCGGAGGTTGAGCAGGCGGTTGCGGCAGATGGCCAGAATCCAAGGCCCGAAAGGTCTGGCCGGGTCGAAGCCGCGCAGGCCGCTGAGCGCGTCGAAGAAGGTGTCCTGGAGCACGTCGTGGGCGTCGTGGACCGAACCGAGGTGCCGCGCCAGGTAGGCACGCAGCCCGGCCTGATGGCCGAGCAGCAGCTCGGCGGCGGCCCCCCGGTCGCCCGCCTGCGCCCTCCTGACCAGCTCGCCTTCAGTCATCGCTCGATCCCCGCACACATGATATTAAACGCCCGCACCGGGGATGCGGCAGGAAATCCGGCACATCCGGCTTTCGGCTGTCGTCCTTCGGCTGTCGGCACAGAGGCCACTCCGAAAGCCCAAAGCCGGATGCCGAAAGTCGATCCCCGCCCCCAAACAACGGGGGCGAGGCTCGTCGCCCCGCCCCCGTCTCTGTTGTCTTGATCAGGTGAGCAGGTGGTCAGGTGACCGCAGGTGTGGGCCCGTCCGGCCGCCTGCACTGTTCCCCTGTTCTGCTCCTCACCTGCCCTGCACCGCCTCCGGCGGCGCTAGTACATGTCCTCGTCCATCCCGCCGCCGCCGGGCATGGGCGCGTCCTTCTTCTTCTCGGGGATCTCGGTGATCAGGGCCTCGGTGGTGAGCATCAGCGTGGAGACCGAGGCGGCGTTCTGCAGGGCCGAGCGGACCACCTTGGTCGGGTCGATGATGCCGGCCTTGACCATGTCGGTGTACTCGTCGGCGGCCGCGTTGTAGCCGAAGGCGCCCTTGCCTTCCTTGACCTTCTGGAGGGCCACCGCGCCCTCGATGCCGGCGTTCTCGGCGATCTGGCGCAGCGGATGCTCGATGGCGCGCATGACGATGTCCCAACCGGACTGCTCGTCGGCCTTGACCTTGGCGCCGCCCAGGGCCTGGGCCGCGCGGATCAGGGCCACGCCACCGCCCGGGAGCACGCCTTCCTCGACCGCCGCGCGGGTGGCGTGGAGCGCGTCCTCGACGCGGGCCTTCTTCTCCTTCATCTCCACCTCGGTGGCCGCGCCGACCATCAGCTTGGCGACGCCGCCGGAAAGCTTGGCCAGCCGCTCCTGGAGCTTCTCGCGGTCGTAGTCGGAGGTGGTGGTCTCGATCTCGTTCTTGATCTGCTCGATGCGCCCCTTGATCTCGGCGGTCTTGCCGGCGCCCTCGATGATGGTGCAGTTCTCCTTGTCGACCACCACCTTCTTGGCGCGGCCGAGCTGCTCGAGCTTGAGGGTCTCGAGCTTCAGGCCCAGCGACTCGGTGATGGCCGTGCCGCCGGTGAGGATGGCGATGTCCTCGAGCATGGCCTTGCGGCGGTCGCCGTAGCCGGGGGCCTTCACCGCGCAGCACGAGAAGGTGCCGCGGATGCGGTTGACGACGAGAGTGGCCAGGGCCTCGCCCTCGACCTCCTCGGCGATGATGACCAGCGGCTTGCCGGCCTGGGCGACCTTCTCGAGCAGCGGGATGAGCTCCTTGATGGAGGCGATCTTCTTCTCGTGGACCAGGACGTAGCAGTCCTCGAGCACCGCCTGCATGGCGGTCGGGTTGGTCACGAAGTAGGGCGACACGTAGCCGCGGTCGAACTGCATGCCCTCGACCAGCTCCACGGTGGTCTCGAGGGACTTCCCTTCCTCGACCGTGATCACGCCGTCCTTGCCGACCTTTTCCATGGCGTCGGCCAGGATCTTGCCGATTACCCCGTCGTTGTTGGCGGCGATGGAGGCGACCTTCTCGATGTCCTCGCGGCCCTTGACGTCCTTGGAGAGCTTCTTGAGCTCCTCGACCATCTTCTCGACGGCCGCGTCGATGCCCCGCTTGATGGCCAGGGCCGAGGCGCCGGCGGTGACGTTCTTCAGGCCCTCGGCGTAGAGCGCCTGGGCCAGGACCGTCGCCGTGGTGGTGCCGTCGCCGGCCACGTCGGAGGTCTTGGACGCCACCTGCTTGACCATCTGGGCGCCCATGTTCTCGTACTTGTCGTCGAGTTCGATCTCCTTGGCCACGGTCACGCCGTCCTTGGTGACCGTGGGGGCGCCGAACTTCTTCTCGATGACCACGTTGTGGCCGCGCGGCCCGAGGGTCACGGCCACCGTCCGGGCGAGCTTGTCCACGCCGCGGCGGATGGCTTCGCGGGCCTCCTGGTCGAAGGCAATCATCTTGGCTGGCATTGCACTATCTCCCCTTTCCCTTCCCCGACTACTTCTTGATCACCGCCAGGATGTCCTCCTCGCGCATCAGGAGATACTCCTGGCCATCGACGGTCACCTCGTTGCCGGCGTAGCTGGTGAAGAGCACAGTGTCGCCCTTCTTGACGGTCAGCGCCACGCGCTCCCCGCTGTCGAGCGTCCGGCCCGAGCCGACCGCCTCGACCACGCCCTGCTTGGGCTTTTCCTTGGCGGAATCCGGAAGGACGATGCCCCCGGCGGTCCGCTCCTCGGCCTCGCTGCGCTTGACCAGCACCCTGTCTCCCAACGGCGTGAGCTTCATGTTCGTACCCTCGACTCCTCTAGCTGCGGCGGCCGGCCCCAGCGCCGGGCGCCTGATCCCATGAAATCCCCCAGCTCCCACTCAGAGCTTCTTGACCTCGTAGGGGTGATCGCGCTTGGACACCACTTCCACAGCCAGCAGCTTCTCGGGCTTGACCGGGCGGTCCCCGGCGCCGGTCTTGGTGGCGCCGATGGCGTCCACAACGGACTGGCCCTCGACCACCTTCCCGAAAACGGTGTGCTTGCCGTCCAGCCACGGGCAGGCCGTGGTCGTGACGATGAAGAACTGCGAGCCGTTGGTGTTCGGCCCGGCGTTGGCCATGCACAGGGCGTACTTCACCACTTTGTTGGGGTTGCCCTTGAACTCGTCGGCGAAGCGGTAGCCGGCGTCGCCGGTGCCGGTGCCCTGCGGGCAGCCGCCCTGGATCATGAAGTCCTTGATCACCCGGTGGAAGACCTTGCCGTCGTAGAACTTCTTCTCGGCGAGCGAGATGAAGTTCGCGACCGTGTTGGGCGCGTGGTCCTCGAAGAGCTCGAGCACGAAGTCCCCGCGCTCGGTCTTGACCTTCACCCTCGGCAGCGGCCCCTGGTTGGCAGGCATGGCGTTCCTTTCCGGCTCCGCAGAGCCTAGCTCAGAGCTTCTTGACCTCGTAGGCGTGATCGCGCTTGTTGAGCACCTCGACGGAGATGATCTTCTGCTCCTTGACCGGCCGGTCCATGCCGCCGGTCTCGACCGCGCCCAGGCTGTCCACCGCCCCCTGGCCCTCGACCACCTTGCCGAAGACGGTGTGCCTGCCGTCCAGCCACGGGCAGGCGTCCTTGGTGACGATGAAGAACTGCGAGCCGTTGGTGTCCGGCCCGGCGTTGGCCATGCACAGGGCGTACCTGACCACCTTGTGCGGGTTGCCCCGGCACTCGTCGGCGAACCGGTAGCCGGGGTCGCCGGTGCCCGTGCCCCGGGGGCAGCCGCCCTGGATCATGAAGTCCTTGATGACCCGATGGAAGACCAGCCCGTCGTAGAACTTCTTATCGGCCAACTGGATGAAGTTGGCCACGGTGTTGGGAGCGTCGTCCTCGAAGAGCTCGACGGTGATGTCCCCGGCGGTGGTCTTGAGCTTCACCCGGGGGAGGTCCTTGCCGGCGGGCTTGGCCAGGACCTTGATGGCGGCTTCGATCCCCCTGCCGTCGCCCGAGTCGGCGTCGGCAAACTGCACCTTGGCATCCGTCCTGGGCACCACCACCAGGTGGGCCGGGTAGGTGAGCGCCATGGTCACCATGCCGCCCGCACCGGGAGCGGTCTTGCGGAAGAGGGCGACCAGCCGCTCCTCCTTGCCGTCAGGGGCCTTGCCCAGCACGACCTTGGTGATCTCGATCCCGTACCCACCGGTCATCTTCTCGCCCATGAAGGCGGCCAGGATCATCTCCTTGTCCCAGTCGACCTTGGGCATTTCCCCGGCCTTGCCGCCGTCGGCGACCCAGACCTTCTCCAGCTCCGCCTGGCTGCGGAAGACCAGGTTCTCCTCGGCCTTGTGCTGCGGGCCCCAGGCCAGGACCCGCAGGACGGCCACCAGGGTCCAGACGATCGCGGCGGACATCTCAGTCTCTCCGACTCAGAGCTTCATGACCTCGTAGGGGTGATCGCGCTTGGAGATCACCTCCACGGAGGCCATCTTCTCGGGCTTGAGCGGGCGGTCGTCCTGGCCGGTCTGGACCGCCCCGAGGGCGTCCACCACGGCCTGACCCTCGACCACCCGGCCGAAGACGGTGTGCTTGCCATCCAGCCACGGGCAGGCATCGGCTGTGACGATGAAGAACTGCGAGCCGTTGGTGTTCGGCCCGCTGTTGGCCATGGCCAGGGCGTACTTGACCACCTTGTTGGGGTTGCCAGCGCACTCGTCGGCGAACTTGTAGTTGAAGTCCCCGGTGCCGTCGCCGCGTGGGCAGCCGCCCTGGATCATGAAGTTCTTGATGATCCGGTGGAAGCTCAGCCCGTCGTACTTCCGGCCCTCGGCCAGCTGGATGAAGTTGGCTACGGTGTTCGGCGCGTCGTCCTCGAAGAGTTCGGCCACTATGTCGCCATGCCCGGTCTTGATCCTGACCCGGGGCAGCGCCTGCCCGGCCTTGGCACCACTCGGATCGGCCGCCGGCGGGACCTTGGCGTCGGCCTTCTTCTCGCGCAGCTCCTCGGCCGGGGCCTCGATCTTCTCGGCCACGGACTTGTCGACCACGAAGACGCTGGCCCGGTCGGGCACCTTGACGTAGCGGCGCGCGCCGGAGTCCAGTCCGTCGCCGAGGTGCAGCACGGCGGCCTTGCCGCCCTCCACCTCCACGGTGACGGCCGCGGCCGGCTTGCCCAGCCCGTGGCCGGCAGAGGCCGGGGCGTACTCGGCGACGCGCTCGGCCCTCAGGGTGGCCAGGGCGCCGAGCAGCGCGTCCACCTTGGCCGCCGAGGCGGGGCCGGCCGGGGCGGGCTTCTCGATGCTCCAGCCCTGCCCGGTCCTGGCCAGCACCAGTTCGCCGCCCTTGCGGGCCACGGTGATGCGCTGGGCCTTGGCCTTGTCGAAGTCCAGCAGCTCGCGCCGGACCAGCTCAGCGCCCAGGTCGTCGACCGCGGCGCGGGACAGCTCGTAGACCAGCTCGCCGCCCGCGACCGTGGCGTAGGCCCCGCCGGCCGAGGAGGCCTTGCCCAGCAGCAGCCGGTGGGTCTTGGGATCCGCGCCGGTCTCAACGGTCAGCTCGACGGAGGCGGACGGCTTGTCCAGGCCGAACTCGGCAAGGTCCTTGTCCTTCAAGCCCTCGGCGGCGACCTTGTCGGCGGATAAATCGGTCAGGCGGTCGACCAGCCGCCCGGCGGCGCCCGAGTCGGCCTCCTCGCCCACCGGTGAGGTCAGCATCCACTTGCCGTCCTTGCGCTCGGCCGCGTACCGGAGCTCCCCGCGAACCACGCTCAGGCGCGAGGCCTTGTCCTTGGCGGCGATCTTCAGGACGGTCCGGTCGCGGAAGGCCAGCGGCCCGGCCAGCAGGCGGTCGGCGGCGTCGGCGGGCACGGCGAAGACCACCGGGTCGGCCGCGCGCTTGGCGTAGCGGAAGCGGGCGCCGGCGTCGGCCCCGGCCACCACGCCGGCCGGGCAGACGTTCCCGAAGAGCAGGGCGTCGAGCGCCTTGCCCTCCGCAGCCTTCTTCTCCTCCGGCTTCTGCCCGTCCTTCTTGGCGTCCTTGTCCTTGGCCTCGTCCTTCTTCTCTTCGGCCGGAGCTTCGGCCTGGAGGCGCAGGGCCACGGAGAGCTCCGGCTTGGCCAGCCCGTAGGCGGCGAGGTCCTTGGGCGCATCCTCGACGAAGGCCTTGATCTCGATGCCGCTGAGCCGGTTGGCCATATCGTCGCAGGCCTGGCGGTCGGCGGCGGCCGCCGCCGGCTTCATCAGCCGCCAGTTCTCGCCGTCGCGCTCCACGGAGACCTCCCGCCCGGAGGCGGGCACGGCCGACACGGCGACGAGCTTCTCGGCCGAGAAGGTCTCCAGGTAGCTGTCGCGCAGGTCGTTGACCGTCGGCTGCAGCTCCTCAAGAGTCTTGCGCTTGACGCGGTACAGGAAGGGCAGGTCAGCGCGCCGGGCGTAGGCCATGTGCGGGTGGCCCTCCACGACCTTGCCGACCAGCACCTCCTGGCGCTTGCCGGCCTTTTCGGAGCTCAGCACCAGGCGCATGGAGGGCTTGTCGAAGCCCTGCTTGGCCGCATCGATCGGGTCGTGGTCGAACTCGTCCAGGTCCTGCTCCAGCAGCTTGTCGCGCAGCCCCTCGATCTTGACCCGGTTGCCGCGGTCGGACACCGGCGAGGCCAGCCGCCACTTGTCGCCGGCGGCGCGCGCCGCGATCAGCCCCTTGCCGACGTCCAGTTCCAGGGCATCGACGTCGCCGGCGGAGATCTCGAAGAGCTTGCGGTCGCGGAACTCGTCGGCGGCCCGCAGCAGTTCCTCGCCCAGGCGCTTGCCGACGATGTAGACGGCCTCCCCGTCGGCGTTCTTGAGGTAGCGCGCGCCCTCGCCCATGGGGGCCTTGCCGCCCAGCTGGAAGCGCAAGACGGTCTTGGCCGCGTCCTTCATGCGGACCGTGACCTCGGCGGCCGGCTTGTCCAGCCCGAACCTGGCCGGGTCCAGCTTCTCGCCCTTGGCCGGCTTGAGCACCTCGGAGTTCTTCTCGGGCTCGCAGTCGGCGATGGCGCTGGTCAGGCCGGAGACGTTGTAGTTGTTGGCCTTGCAGCCCACCGGTTTCTCCATGCGCCACTGTCCGTCGCGGTTGGCCAGCACCACCGTGCCTTTGCCGGCCTCGGCGCGCTCCAGGCTGATGTCCTCGACCTGGTCGGCCTTGAAGGCCTGGAAGATCTTCCGGGCGCGGCCCGCGCCGTCGTCGTCGGACCCGCCGCCCTGCCAGAGCAGCAGAACGGCGAGACCCGCCAGCACCACCATCGCGATTGCGGCTTTCCAGCGCATCCGTGCTACCTCCTGCGGATCCAGGCAGTCAGGCCGGCGACCAGCATGAGCAGGACGACGGCGGCGCCGGCCGCGAACCAGGTCATGTAACGGTGGGCGGGCAGCAACGTGAACCCCTGGGCGTCGGACTTCTTGGGCTCGATGGCGATGCGCTTGTCCTGGCCGAGCATCCACTTGATCGTGCCGGAGAACAGGCTCTCGTTGCCGTAGGCCCGGAACAGCTGGTTGGAACACCAGTTGGAGTCGCCGAAGACCACCACCCGGCCGAGTTCCTTCTGCATGCGGCCGCCGGGCATGGGCGCCTGGCCGGCCCAGCTGGCCACCGCGTAGCCGGCCGGCCTGGGCGAATCGGCACCCTCCTGGAACGAGGCCTGACCGCGGCCGTAGTAGGTGTCCAGGTCGGTCTCGCCGTAGCTGCCCTCGCTGCCGGAGACCAGCGGGTCGACGTTCCAGTCACCGCGGTAGTCGTCGATCCGCCGGACGGTGCGGGCCGGGCCGAAGACCACCGGGAGCCGGCCCTCGCGCAGCCGGTTCACCGCCGGATGGAAGCCGAACTCCACCGCCATGGTCATCTGGCCGCTGCGCTGCCGGCGATCGGACTCGATCACCTTGTCGCGTCCGACGGCCACGCCGAACTCGGCCAGGAAGGCCTCCAGGCCCAGTTCGGCCTCCGGGCGGTATTCGTCCAGACAGACCAGCAGCCGGCCCTTGCGGCCGACCACGTAGTCCCGGAGCATCTCGAGCTCCTTGGGCTGGAAGGCCAGCTTGGGACCGCAGACGACCAGCAGGTCGCAGTCGTCGGGGATCTTCTCGGCGGAGACCAGCATCAGCTTGGCCGCCTCCATGTTGTCGCCCTGCATGCGGTCCTGGGCGAAGCTCAGCCCCTTGCCGTCGCGCCCCTCGGGATCGCGCTCCCCGTGCCCCCAGGCGAAGTAGACCTTGGGCTTGCGGGGGTCGAGCATCTGCAGGATGGTCGAGGTAATGACCTCCTCGCCCTTGAAGACCTGCCCCTGCTGCACCTGGTTGCCCATGGCGGCGTAGGGTCGGGTCTCCCAGAGGTCCATGGCCTGGCAGGACTTGGCCTGGTCCTTGTAGGTCATCACCAGCGTCCCGAAGGGCAGTTCCTCTGAGGAGCGGCGCAGCTTCTCGGCCAGGACCTTGATCCGGCGCGCGGCGTCCTCTTCGTTGCCGCGGATGTACTCGAGGCTCACCAGGGGATTGGCCTTGACGTACATGGCCAGCAGATCCTCGGCCTGGGCGCCCTCGATGGGCCCGCCGTAGGGAGTCTCAGGGTCGGGCAGCCTGCCGAGCACGGTGATCTGCAGCGGCGCGGTAAGCTCCTTGAGCTGTTCGATGCTCTTCTGGCTGAGCGTGAACTTGCGGGCCTTGGTCATGTCCCACGACTTGGTCAGCGGCACCGGTTTCTTGACCCGGGGCAGGGAGACCTGCCCCTTGTGGGAGAAGAAATAGGCCGCCGCCGCCCAGACCACCACGGCCGCCAGGCACATCACCGCAACCAGGAGGCCGGAGAGGGCCGCCCGGCCGCTGACCAGGTCGCCGAGCCATTCGATGTTGAACACCGCGAAGAACCCGACGGCCAGCACGCCCACGCCCAGGACGATCACCGGCGTGTAGTACTTCCAGGCCCAGCCGGCATCGAGACCCGCGGCCATGCCGATGCTGACGATGATCAGCAGCAGGCCCACCAGGGCGACGATGGCCGTGGTCACCCGGGCCGGGCTGTCGCTGAAGTCGTTGCGGCGGCGGGCGCCGGCGGGAGTCGTTGTTGCGGACATCCGCTTACCTCCACTTCCGGGATTCGACGGCCCGGACGCTGAAGTACAGCATCAGGACCGTGGTGCTCACGAAGAGGAAGATGGACTTGAGGTCCAGCTGCCCCTCGAGCAGGACATCCAGGCGCTTGCGCAGGCTGATGGCCTCCGCCATGGACTTGAGCTTCGGGCCAAGTTCCCCGCTGAGCTGACTGAACAGGTGCGGCAGCACCACACCCAGCACGAAGATCATGAACAGCGCCACCAGCCCGATCAGGGCGCTGACCACCTGGTTCTTGCTGAGCGCGCTGGCCAGCAGGCCGACGGAGGCGTAGAAGGCCAGCAGGCAGATCAGGCCGACGGTTGCGGTGGAGATCACACCCCACTCCAGAGCCGGGTCGCTGCTCTTGCGCATCATGGCGAACAGGACCACGTAGAGCCCCAGAGGCAGGACCATGGCCACCAGGCAGAGGACGGCCGCCAGGAACTTGCCCAGGACGATGTCCCAGTCGGTGACCGGATCGGTGACCAGGATCTCCATGGAGCCGGAGGCCTTCTCCTCGGCCAGCAGGCGCATGGTGACGATCGGGGCCACCAGCAGCATCAGGAAGCCGCTGGCGTCCACAATCGCCTTCGTGGACGCGGTCGCATCCACGTAGTCGAACCCGCCGGTGGAGAAGAACACCGGGATGCTGGTGATCAGGAAGTAGAGTCCCGCCAGGATGTAGGCCAGCGGCGACTGGAAGAAGGTGGCCAGTTCGCGGCCCATCAGCACCCTGACCCGGCCCAGGCCGGTCAGGATCAGGAAGAGCGCGGCGAAGCCCCAGAGCGCGTCCAGCGCCGGCAGGCACTGGGTCAGCGTCGAGTTGGGGCGGTATTCGCGAAGCAGGAAGTTGCCGCCGGCCACCAGGACGCTGCCGAAGACCGCCAGGACCACCCAGGGCAGCCAGCCCAGGGAGGAACGCCGGGCGGGATGGGTCTCGCAGGCCGCTGCTGTCATGCTTGTCTCGCTTGCCATGGCCGGTCAGCCCTCCGTAGCCGTGATCCGGACGAAGACGTCAGCCAGGCTGGTCCGGCCGCAGGAGAGCTCGAGCAGGCCGCCGCCGGCGCCGGCCACGGCCTTGACCAAGCCCTCGCGGGCATCGGTGCCGGCAGCCACCTCGACCTCCAGGACCGCCAGTCCGTCCCGGGAACCCAGCACGGCCTTGCGCACGCCGGAGACCTTCTCGACGGCGTCCCTGATCTTCTGGCCGTCGCCGCGGGCCTCGATGCGCACCTTCGATCCGCCGGCCGCCCTGGTGATCTGCTCGAGGGATCCGGTCAGGGCGATGCGCCCCTCGCGGATGATGGCCAGGTGATCGGCGACCATCTCGACCTCGGGCAGAATGTGCGACGAGAAAATGATCGTCCGCTCGCCGCCCAGCCCCTTGATGAGGCCGAGGATCTCGCGGATCTGGTTGGGGTCGAGCCCCACGGTGGGTTCGTCCAGGACCAGCACCGGCGGACCGCCCAGCAGTGTGGCGGCCAGGCCCACGCGCTGCCGCATGCCCTTGGACAGCTTGCCGATGATCACCCGATCGAAGTCCCCGATGGAGCAGCGGTCGACCAGCTCGGCGATCTCCTTCCGGCGCTGGGAGCGCCCCAGGCCCTTGAGCCTGGCCCGGTAGGACAGGTATTCGTTCACTCGGAGGTTGGGATAGAGCGGGACGTTCTCGGGCATGTAGCCGATGTTCCGCCGGACCTCCATGGAGTCCTCGAAAATATCGTACCCGCAGACCCGGGCCGTCCCCGAGGTCGCGGGCATGAAACAGGTCAGGATGCGCATGGTGGTGGTCTTGCCGGAGCCGTTGGGCCCCAGGAAACCGAGCACCTGCCCTTTCTCAACCTTGAAGGAAACATCCTGGATGGCCGGGAAATCGCCGTAACGTTTGGTCAGGCCTTCAACTTCTATCAAGTTCTAGCCCTCTCAACCGGTCTCAAGCTGTTCTGGGGTGCTACGGGCTCCCCGGCACGGATTTTAGCCGATGCACAGGTGTAAGCAAGGGCAATGCCATGAGCGCCTCACCCGATGTTCGGTATCGCCCGCAATTCCGAGGCTTGCGCAGCGCGGCACTCCACCCGCCAAGCACCGAAATGACAGCCCGGCGCCTCGCATGTCAAAATGACCGGATGATTAAAATGTTTGCCAACCGGCGCGCCGCCCGGATATAATACGTGCAGAACCTTGGGAGGATCATTGGCCATGCTGACGAAACTCACGACCATCGCCTTCGCCGCCGGAATGATCGTCGCCGCCATGTCCGTCGCCGCGGCCGGCGACCAGCCGCCTCCGCTACGCTTGGGCGAAGCGGTCAAAGTGTCGAATCAGAAGGGGCAGGTTACAGCCACCGGCTGGATCCGCTGGGGGCGCGGAGGCTGGGGTTTCACTCTGTACGTCGAGAAGGCCACCGACAAGGTGCGCGCCGGAGAGGACCTCGAAGTCACGGCCCGCGCCATCAAGGTCGACGGCAAGGACCGCCCCGTCGAGCAGGAGTCGCTCGTCTACCGCCAGTTCTGCGCCGGTGATCGCGTCGAGGTCGAGCTGGTCGAGGAGGAGAAGCGCCTCCGGGCCACCAGCGTCAAGTTGCTCTACCAGGCCCCTCGCAAGGGGACGCTGGCCGGCAAGGTCGTGAAGATCGAGTCCAAGGAGAATCCCGAGGAGCGGTCCTGGTTCGAGATCCAGACCTCGGCCGTCTGCCAGGGGATGGAGCACGTCAAGGGACTGGGCGTCCGCTTCTTCATCGAGTACGTCAACACCGGCGACAAGAACAAGGGTCACCGCGGCTGGATCCTGAGCCCGGAGCAGGTCAAGGCGTACAGCGCCCTCAAGGAGGGCGACCTCCTCGAAATCACCTACAAGGCCGACGGCCGCTTCCGAATCGAACTGCCGCTCAAGAAGACCGGCCAGGCCGAGCCCGACAAGAAGACCGACCCTCCGAAGCATGAGCCCAAGAAGGATCCTCCGCCCGAGAAGCGGCCGCCGCCGAAGGACGAGGATTTCTAGAACCCACCCCAGAACCTCGCAGGGCCGCACTGCCGGCACGGACGGGGACTTCCAGGCCTTCACCGCTTGACGCGCTCCGGCGCGCGGCGTACCATTCGCCCATGGCCAAGAAACCGCCCCCTCCCAGCGAGGACGAGATCCAGCGCGCCCTGGCCGGCGAGGCCCTGCCCGGCGACGACCAGCTCGACCGCCGGCTGCGCCCCGAGTCCTTCGGCGACTTCGTCGGCCAGGACGACCTCAAGCGCAACCTCCAGCTCTACATCCAGGCGGCGCGCGCCCGCAAGGAGCCGCTCGACCACGTGCTGCTCTCCGGGCCGCCGGGGCTGGGCAAGACCACGCTGGCCGGGATCATCGCCCGGGAGATGGGCGCGGGCTTCCGCTCGACCAGCGGCCCGGCCCTGGAGCGCCCCGCCGACCTGGTGGGCTTACTCACCGGCCTCGAGCCCGGCGACGTGCTCTTCATCGACGAGATCCACCGCATCGGCACGGTGGTGGAGGAGTACCTCTACTCGGCGATGGACGACTTCAAGATCGACGTGGTCATCGACAAGGGCCCCGGCGCCCGGGCCATCAAGATCGACCTCAAGCCCTTCACGCTGGTGGCCGCGACCACCCGCGAGGGCCTGCTCACCGGCCCGTTCCGCTCGCGCTTCGGCATTCCCGAGAAGCTGGCCTACTACGGCCCGGAGGACCTGGTCCGGATCGTCCGCCGCTCGGCGGGGATTCTGGGCATCGAGGTGGACGACGCCGGCGCCATGGAACTGGCCCGCCGCGCCCGGGGCACGCCCCGCGTGGCCAACCGCTTCCTCAAGCGGGTACGCGACGTCGCCGAGGTCCGCCGGGCCGGCACGGTCACCGCCGAGATCGCCGGCGAGGGGCTGGCCATGCTGGGGGTCGACGAGCGGGGACTCGACCGCATGGACCGGCAGATCCTCGACGCGCTGCGCAAGCACGGCGGCGGGCCGATCGGCCTCAAGACCATCGCCGTCACCGTCGGCGAGGAAGAGGACACCATCGAGGAAGTCTACGAGCCCTTCCTCATCCAGGGCGGCTATGTCCAGAAGACCCCCAAGGGCCGGCGGCTGGGGCCTGCCGGCTACCAGGTTCTGGGCGTCAAGCCGCCGAAAGAGGAACCGGGCCTCTTCTGAATAGGTCCTATTGGTCCTATTGGTCCTATGGGACCCATAGGACCAATAGGACCTATGGAGCCAACTGAGTGCTCGACGCCATCCGCAGCGCGATGAGGTCTCCCCTGGCCAGGCCGGCAGGGCGACAGGGCGTTTTCGCTCAGCTGAAGCCGGCCTGGTGTGCTGCGGCAGTCTACATCCTGCTCGGCCTGCCCGTGGCCGCCCACACGCTCGCGGGCCAGCGGACCTACGAGCCCCAGGGACGCGCCCTGCTGGCAGGGGCCGTCCTGGCCTACATCTTCGCCTGGCTGGTTCTCATCGCCGGCCCGCTCGTCGCCGGAGCGCTGGCCTGGAGCCGGGAGCGCGACCGGGAGACGTTGGAGGCCCTGGTTCTCACTCCGGCCGACCGCCTGGCCCTCGTGCGCGGGAGGTTCTGGCAGGGCGTCTGGCCCTGGCTGCGCTTCTGCGCCTACCTCCTGCCGGTCTACCTGGTCCTCAGCACCAACGACCTGTTCCGGGACGCCTGCGTGGACAACGAGGCCTGGATCGTCTCGGATATCTGCGCCACGGGCAACCCCATGCTGTTCGGCCTGATCCCGCCGGCCTGGGACAGCCTGTTCCGGGGCATGAACTCGCCGCACCCCTGGACAATCACCCTTGCCACACTGCGGTGGCTCAACGAAGCCTCCATCCCACTCGTGGTCTTCGCCCTGGCACAGTTCCTGTCGCTACGGTGCCGGACCACCAGCCGGGCCGTCTTCTGGTCATGCCTGCTCGTGCCCACCACGCTCTTCACACTCTTCGACCTCCAAGACTGGCTGTTGTTGCTGGTCATCTGGGACGTTGTCCCAGTGGAGAGCCCATCCGGGATTGGCTACACGCTGATCTGCTCGGCCTACCTGTTCCTGGGCATTGCCGCCTTCATCGGGCGCATCTGGCTCGCCCTCTGGCTCGTCAACCGCGCCGCGCGGAACTTCGATCTGTACGCCACCGGGGAGAGGCCGACGACGTAACAGCCGAAGCGGCAGAAGAAAACCCTCGGCTTCAGGCTGTAGGCTGTAGGCTGTAGGCTTTCGGAACAACAACACCCGTGGAGTCCGCCCGTCTCCGCGCCTCCGCCTGAGATTGCGCCCTACCCTCCCCTTTTTCAACGTTTTCCCGCAAACCATCCGGCCCGCGCCGCCGTTCTCCGGGGCCAGCGGAGGGACAACCTATCGGGATCGGGCCCTCCGCGGATTGGGAGGGTGCGGCGATGTCCACTTCAACCGACCTGCGCGCGGCCATCGAGGAGATCCAGGACGCCCTGCCGGCGGACGAACGCTCGGGCGAGTTCGACCCGTCCAACATCGGACCCGATTACCAGCGCCAGGCGCTGGAGCGGTTCGCCCGGCGGCTCGGGTCGATGCCCTGGTGGATGATCAGCTCCATAACCCACGTGGTCCTGTTCCTGCTGATCGCCGTCCTGGCGGTGGGCACCACCCGGCCGACTGAGGAGTTCTTCTTCCAGCCGGACCCCGTACGCACGGTCCCGCCCAAACCATATGACGAGAAGAAGCCCAGGGAGATATTCCCGACGCCGTCCGACGCCCGCACTGAGGAAACCCTGAAGGCCCCCGAGCTGCCGGTCATGCCCAACCTGCCCGAGGAGCTCCGGCCGATGCCCTCCACCCCGACGCCGACTCCCCGTCAGACGATGGACCCGATCAGCGAGGTGTCCATGGGCGTGAACACCACCATGGTCAGTAACAGCGGCCCGTACGCCGGCCCGGCCAACTTCGCCCCGATCGCCAGGATCCGCACCAAGCGCCCCCTGGGGCCGTACGGCGTCGGCACCGAGGGCGTGGTCGAGGCGGCTCTGAACTGGCTGGTGCGCCACCAGGAGGCCGACGGTTCCTGGGATCCGGTCAAGCACGGCGCCGAGCACGGCTCCAACGTCCGCTACCAGGTGGGCTGCACGGGGCTGGCGCTGCTGGCCTTCCTGGGCCACGGCGACACCGAACGGTCCGGCCCCTTCCGGGACACCGTCCGCCGGGCCGAGGAGTGGCTCATGAAGCAGCAGAAGGCGGACGGCGGGATCTGCGAGAAGGCCTCCGGCGGCAGTTCGGTCTCGGCCGGCTACAACCACGCCATCGCCGGGCTGGCCCTGGCCGAGGCCTACGGCATGGGCGGCGACGCGCGCATCGGCGCGGCCGCACAGCGGGCAGCCGATTACTCCGTCAAGGTCCACCAGGAGTCGGCCTACTCCGGCTGGCGCTACGACCCCAAGGAGGCCGCCGACCTCTCGGTCACCGGCTGGTTCGTGATGCAGCTGAAATCCGCCCGGGTAGTCGGCCTGCGGGTCGACGGCGCGGGCCTGAACGGCGCCTCGGCTTTCCTGGACAAGGTCTTCGACCGGGACGGCCAGGGCCGCTACCTGGAGGGTCGCTCGCCGTCGTCCTCGATGACCGCGGTGGCCATGGTCTGCCGGCAGTTCATGGGCACCCGCGCAGATGACCCGACCCTGACCAAGGCCGCCGGGCACCTGATGAAGGATCTGCCCGACTGGAAGACGGCCACGGCCAACGCCGGCGGGGGCGGCGGGGACAAGGGCATGTACTACTGGTACTACGGCACGCTGGGCATGTTCCAGATGGGACCCGATCACGGCTGGCTCAAGTGGAACGAGACCCTGAAGCCGGTGCTCGTCGGCAACCAGCGCAAGGGCGGCGACGAGGACGGCTCCTGGGATCCCCAGAGCTGGATCGACCAGTACGGCGGCCGGGTCTTCACCACCGCCATGGGCGCGCTGACCCTGGAAGTCTACTACCGGTATCCGGCAATGCTCGAAAAGCGCTAGCTGCGGCCGATCCGATCCGGCGCGCGGCGGCGGGCGGTCCCGCAGTAGGGACCGCCCGCGGTGTTTTCGGGCCGCCCTGGAGCAGCTGCCGTCCCTGCACATGTGCAGCCCGGATGCCGTCCGGAGCGATGCGCAGGCCGAAATACCGCGGCGCAGCCATTTTCCGGTGAACCCCGCGAACCGCGCTCCCGTTCGGACTGGTGGACGAAGGATGCGAAGGAGGACCGGCCATGTCCACTTCAACGAACCTGCGCGCGGCCATTGACGAGATCCGGGACGGGCTGAGCCTGCCGGAGCGCAAGCGCCGGGAGATCGTCGAGAAGCTCGACCCCGAGTACCAGCGCAAGGCCCTCGACCGGCTGGCCCGGCGGATCGGGGCCATGCCGTGGTGGGTGGTCTCCGGCGGACTGCATGCGGTGATCTTCCTGCTGGTGGCGCTGCTGGCCGTGGCAACCCCGCCGGTCGCCAACAACCAGGAGATCGTCATCCTCTCGGATGTACGCTACAAGCCACTGCCCCCCGAGCCGCTCCCGCCCATACGCACCCCCTTCACCACGGCCGCGGCCAAGACCCCCGACGACAGCGCCATCCCCGCGCCGCTGGTCAAGGACCAGCCCGACCCGATCGACGACACCCCGGACCGGGCGAACGAACCTGACCCGCGGGGCACGCCCACCGGGCTGGCCGCCTTCGACGACATCCCGTTCAGGACCGGCGTCACCGGCGTCGTCGGCGTGGGCGACTCCGGCGGGTCCGGGTCGGCCTTCGGCATCCGCACCGACGGCCGCGGCAAGGCCCGCATGATCAGCCGGCACGGCGGCCAGGGGACCGAGTCCTCCGTGGACGCGGCGCTGCGCTGGCTGGCACGCCACCAGGAGGCCGACGGCCACTGGGACTGCGGCAAGTACGACGGCTCCGAGAAGGCCGCCGGCGACGTCGGGGCCACCGGCCTGGCGCTGCTGGCCTTCCTGGGCGCCGGCCACACCGAGAAGGCCG
>Ga0302248_1000053_pt1 | contig 130111 bp, 97 predicted proteins | sample AAG_UR_Leu_MG_FD_193528 | JGI IMG/M metagenome (GOLD analysis project Ga0302248, IMG submission 193528) | Enriched activated sludge microbial communities from anaerobic digester in WTTP, New Holstein, Wisconsin, United States - AAG_UR_Leu | ecosystem: Engineered > Bioreactor > Anaerobic >...
GAGAAGATCTACCCCGAGCGCTTCATGCACGCCGCGGAGATGTCGCGGCTCGGCGCCAAGATCAACGTGCGCGGCAACGTCGCGGTGGTCGAGGGCGTCGAGCGCCTGACCGGCGCGACGGTCATGGCCTCGGACCTGCGCGCTTCGGCGGCGCTGGTCATCGCCGGCCTCGTGGCCGAGGGGCGCACCGACGTCCGGCGCATCTACCACCTGGACCGCGGCTACGACGGCCTGGTCGAGAAGCTCTGCTCGCTGGGGGCGTCCATAAAGCGAGAGGACGAGGACTGACCGTGACGACGGCCCGGGCCGCTCAGGGTTCAAGGCCGAAGGTTCAAGGCGCGGCCTTGGGTCTTGGCCTTGCACCTTTCACCCTGAACCCTGCACCCATCTGTCGTCCCCGGGGTGCCTGATGTTCGAGTCCCTCTCCTCCGGCATCTCCCGTGCGCTGGACCGCATCCGCATGCGGGGCAAGCTCACCCGCGAGAACATCGAGCAGGGCATGCGCGAGGTCAAGTCGGCGTTGCTCGAGGCCGACGTCAATTTCCGCGTGGCCAAGGACTTCCTGGCACGGGTGACGGAGAAGGCCGTCGGCGAGGCGGTCATCAAGAGCGTCGACCCCTCCCAGCAGATCGTCAAGATCGTCCACGACGAGCTCGTCGAGCTGATGGGCCCGGTCGACCCGACGGTGCACTTCGCGCCGACCGGCATCACCGTCATCCTGGTGGCCGGCCTGCAGGGCTCGGGCAAGACCACCACGTGCGCCAAGCTTGCCAAGCTCATCCGCTCGCAGGGCCGTTTCCCGCTGCTGGTCGCGGCCGACGTGCGCCGCCCGGCAGCCATCGACCAGCTCGAGAAGCTCGGCGCGACCGTCGGGGTCCCGGTCCATGCCGAGCGCGGAGAGCCGGCCCCGGACATCTGCAAGCGCGCGCTCGAGGTCGCCCGCCAGAAGGCCTGCGACGTCGTGATCCTCGACACCGCCGGCCGCCTGCACATCGACGAGGAGATGATGCAGGAGGTTGCCCGGGTCGCGGAGGTGACCAGGCCCCACGAGACCTGGCTGGTGGCCGACGCCATGACCGGCCAGGACGCGGCCGTCTCGGCCAAGGCCTTCGCCGAGCGGCTGAAGCTCACCGGCGTGATCCTCACCAAGCTCGATGGCGACGCCCGCGGCGGCGCGGCGCTCTCGGTCAAGACCGTGGCCGGCGTGCCCATCAAGTTCGTGGGCATGGGCGAGCGCCCCGAAGCCCTGGAACCCTTCCACCCCGAGCGCATGGCCGGGCGGATCCTGGGCATGGGCGACGTGGTCAGCCTCGTCGAGCGCGCGCAGAAGTCCATCGATCAGAAGCAGGCCCAGGAGCTGGCCGGCAAGCTCATCGAGGGCGGATTCACCCTCGAGGACTTCATGAAGCAGCTCCGCGAGGTCCGCAAGATCGGCTCGGTGAAGGACCTGGTCTCGATGATGCCGGGCGGGGCCGACCTGGGCCCGGGCCAGATGGACAAGCTCGACGAGAAGACCTTCGTGCACATGGAGGCGCTGATCTCCTCGATGACCCCCGAGGAGCGGCTGCATCCCGAGATGATCGGACCGGAGAGGAAGCGCCGGATCGCCATCGGCGCGGGCCGTCCCGGCTTCGAGGTCCAGCAGCTGCTCAAGCAGTTCACCCAGATGCGCAAGGTGTTCGGCAGGATGGGGCGCTTCGGCGGGCTCCAGGGCCTGATGAGCCGGATGGCCGCGGCCGGCGGCGCCGGAGGTGCGGGGGGCGCCGAACCGGGCGCGGCCCCCGCGGCCGGCGGCCTGGGCGGATTCCTGCCCGAGGACCTCTTTGCCCCCAAGAGCAAGCATGGGCGCGGGGCGAGGAAGAAGAAGCGGTAGCCGGTCCGGCGGGAAATCTGGCTCTTCCACGCGGCGCGCGCGACACCCTCAATCCATGGCCCAGGCCAAGGCGGCGGCCTCGGTTCCCACTGAAGATGAGCTCCGGACCAGACTTCGGGTGACTGTCGGTTGAGCCGGGTATGGGGCCGGCCCGGCTCCGCGCTGCGCTTGACAGCAGGGTCCTCTCGTCGCGCGAAATCCTCCGTCCGATGCGCGCGGATGCGCCGGCCTGGTCTTGCTGGCCAGCGACTGCTGGTCCGCCGGAATCATTCCCCGGGCCCGGGCGGTTTAAGCTATGGGCAGGGTGCCGGCGGACCGAGGGAGGTCGGCCGTGGCGGACGCAGGGCAAGTGGCCGTGGTGGCGTCGAACGTCGGGTTGATCCTGAACCCGCTCGGCGCGTTAAGTGCGGCGAGGCTGCCGCAGGCCCCGGGAGGCAGCTTTGGCGCTCCGGCCCGGCCGATGGTGGATGTCGATCTGACCGACGCGGATCGCATCCCGGTGGGCAGAGTGACCGCCGGGCTGGCCGGCATTCAGCTTCTGGCCGACCTGGCTGGAGAGATGGTGCGCGGGCTGGACAACATCACCGGTTTGCTCGACCGGGCATTGGCCATCAGCGTTGTCGCCGTCAACGCGGCCAAGCCCGAGGAGATCACGCCCCTGCAGCAGGCCATAGACGGCATTCTCCTGGGCGTCGACGCCGTCGCTGAACAGACCCGGTTCGGCACAACGCCGCTTCTGAATGGCACAGTCCCATTGCTGGCTGTTGACCTCGGCGCGTTCGGGCCGGCCGATCGCGCGGAACTGGCGCTGCCCGACGTCCGCACGGCGCGTCTGGGTGCGTCTGCCGGCGGCCAGCCCCTGGCGGCGATCGGCACCGGCGGCCCTGACGCACTGTCCGGGGCGCCGGCATCCACCGCAGCGGTGATTCAGAACGCCCGGGGCGAGGTCGCCGCCGCCCGGGGCGCCGCGGAGGATCTGGCCGCCGCAGTGCTCACGCCCGGCCTTGAGGCGGGCGAGGCGGCTCTGGAGGCGGCGACGGTCGGAGACCGCACCGGTGCCGACCGCGATTTCAGCGTGGACGCTTTCGCCCAGGCCCTGGCCCAGGGGACCATGGGCGCCAGCCTGCAGTCCGTATATCGGAACATGCTCCCGCGCGAGCGCTGGGTGCGGATGCTCAGCGAGTGACCGCCGACTGCCCGCCAGAAGCGGGCCGCATCCTCCGCGTCCTCGGCCGACACGCTACATGGGTGGGGCCTCGTGGGCGGATTCCGTGGCCCGCGTCAATAGTCCCGCAAAAGCCGTTCGTCACTTGAAAATCCCGCCGCCCGCCGGCATAATCCCATCTCGACGACGCAACCCCCCTTGACAGATCGTACAGGAGGAGAGCTAAGTGGCAGTTCGCATTCGCATGACCCGTACCGGGCGCCGGAACCGCGCCTCGTTCCGCCTGGGCGCTTATGACTCGCGCACGCCCCGCGACGGACGTTGTCTGGAGTTGCTGGGGTTCTACGATCCCGGCGCCAAGACCGAGGAGCGCCGCTTGGTGCTCAAGGACGAGCGCATCAAGCACTGGCTCTCGGTCGGCGCGCTGCCGAGCGAGAAGGTCACCGTGCTCCTGAAGAACAAGGGCATCCTGCCGGTCGCCAAGACGGTCAAGGCCTGAGGCGGCATCCCCGGCTGGCCCGTCCGGGAAGCCGGACGCGCCGGGCCGGGGCTGAAAAGCGGCAACCCGTGCGCATCGACATAATCAGCATCTTCCCGGGGATGTTCGCCCCGGTCCTGGGCGAGAGCATGATGCGCCGGGCGCAGGACAAGGGGCTGGCGGAGTTCGCGTTCCACGACCTGCGTGACTGGAGCGGCAACCGGCACCGCAAGGTCGATGACCGGCCGTACGGCGGTGGGCCCGGGATGGTCATGAGGGTCGAGCCCATCGTCGAGGCCGTCCGGGCGGTTCGCGGGATGGCCGAGCCCGCGGGCCGGCTGATCCTGACCAGCCCGGCCGGGCGGAGGTTCAGCCAGTCCGTCGCCCGGGAGCTGGCTGCCGAGAAGCGGCTGGTGATCGTTGCCGGCCACTACGAGGGGATCGACGAGCGCGTCCGGATGGTGCTCGAGCCCGAGGAGATATCGATCGGCGACTACGTTCTGACCGGCGGGGAGCTGCCCGCCATGGTCATCGCCGATGCGGTGGTGCGCCTGGTCCCGGGGGTGCTGGGGGCCGAGGACGGGGCGGCGGAGGAGAGTTTCGAGGGTGGGCTGCTGGAGTTCCCGCAGTACACCCGGCCGGTGGACTACGAGGGGCACCGGGTTCCGGCGGTGCTGCGGGGCGGGGACCACGCCAAGGTGGCCCAGTACCGGCGGCGCCAGAGTGAACTCCGGACCGCCGAGCGGCGCCCGGACCTCATGACCGGGGCTGCTCCGGGGGGCGGCGCGCCGCGCGGACCGGTCGGGGGCGCCTAGTGCGAGGTTGAACTGGCCGGGGATCGGCGCCGCGGGGCGCGTCCCGGGTCGAAGGGAGAGGGAAGATGAACCGCATCGTTGAAGCCGTGGCCAACGCCTATAAGAAGGCCAAGACGCCGGAATTCGACATCGGCGACACCGTCGATGTCCACGTGCGCATCAAGGAGGGCGATCGCGAGCGCATCCAGCTCTTCTCGGGCACGGTCATCAGCAAGAAGGGCAGCGGGGTGAACGCCAGCTTCACCGTCCGGCACGTCTTCCAGGGCGAGGGCGTGGAGCGAATCTTCCCGATGCACTGCCCGACCGTCGAGGAGGTCGAGGTCAAGCGCAAGGGCAAGGTCCGCCGCGCCAAGCTCTACTTCCTGCGCGACCGCAGCGGACGCGGCACCCGCCTGGCCGAGCGCCGCATGGGCATCGAGGATGCGGCCGCGGCCGCTCCGACCGGGGCGCAGGGCGAAGCTCCCGCTCCGACCGCCGACAAGAAGGCTTGACGGGCCTCCGGCCCAATTCTATAATCCTGCCGATGCCGACGGCAGGCCGCCCGCCTTCCGATACGCCGCCCGAGCGGGGCCGCCGGGAAGCGGGCCTCTGGGTGGAGGACGCGCTCATCCTGGCGGCGGTCGCGGCGCTGGGCGTGTGCGCCTTCCGCGGGCCGCTCGGGCTGGAGTCCTGGCAGACGGCGTCCATCATGGGGGTGACGCTGGCGGTCATGACGGTGGTGGCGGTTCTGCGCGTCAGGCGGCTGGTCAGGATGCGCCGGGCCCGCTCCGAAGGGGCCCGCGGCGCCGGGAAAGACGGGGGCCATGCCCACTAGCGACAGCCAGCTGCTCGAAGGCAACAAGGTCCGTATCGGCAAGCAGATCGTTCTGCCTTTCTCCAAGGCCATCGAGATCAGCCTGCGGGGCGTCAAGGTCCGCTTCTGGCGGTCGATGATCACCATGAGCGGCATCATCCTGGCCATCGCCTTCATGGTCTCGATCTGGGTCAGCGGGGCCGTGCTCGACGGCCTGCGTTCCAAGGAGGTCCGCGACCGCCAGGTGCTCAGCCAGGTGGCCGTGGAGACCGACAAGCTGGTCTACCGCCTGGCCGACGGGACCGAGCGCACCGTGGAGCTCAGGCGCGAGCGGGCCATCCGCAACACCGTGACCTTCGTGCTCAACAGCAAGGGCTACGACGTGGGCGGGGCGGACGCCGCCAAGGCCGCCCCGGAGACCACCAAGCCCCGCCCGGAGGCCGAGCCGGCGCGCGGCGCCCAGGCGCCGGCGGCCGACATGGCTTCCGCGGCCAAGGCCAAGGGCGGCAAGGATCTGTGGCTGGTGGCCCTCTCGCTCTGCGTGGCGGTGGTGGGCATCGTCAACGCCATGCTCATGTCCGTGACCGAGCGCTTCCGCGAGATCGGGACCATGAAGTGCCTGGGCGCGCTGGATTCGTTCATCGTCAAGCTCTTCCTGCTGGAGAGCGCCTTCCTGGGCGGCATCGGCACGGCCATCGGCGTGGTCATCGGGCTGCTGCTGACTTCGGTCTCCAGCCTGGTCTCGTTCTGGGCCCTGCGGGAGATGATTCTCCCGGCCGTGTCCTGGGGGGACGTGCTCCAGGGCGTGAGCGTGGCCATGGGGGCCGGCACCCTGCTGAGCGTGCTCGGAACTGTCTACCCGGCGATAGTCGCGGCGCGCATGGAGCCCGTGGTGGCCATGCGCCAGGAGGCCTAGTCCATGATCGGCCAAACCATCGTCCGGACCAAGGACGTCAAACGCATCTACACCATGGGCAACGTGACCGTGGAGGCGCTGCGCGGCATCAACATCGAGATCCGCGCCGGCGAGTATCTCTCGATCATGGGGCCCTCGGGCTCCGGCAAGTCGACCTTCTTCAACATGGTCGGGGGCCTCGACAAGCCCACCGAGGGCAAGGTCTACATCGACGAGGTCGACGTCGCCCAGCTCGACGCCTACGAACTGGCCTGGCTGCGCTGCCGCAAGGTTGGCTACATCTTCCAGTCCTTCAACCTCATCCCGGTGATGACCGCCCTGGAGAACGTGACCCTGCCGATGGTCTTCGCCGGCCTCAACAACGACCAGGCCCGCGACAAGGGCATGGAGCTGCTCAAGCAGGTGGGGCTGGACAAGCGCCACTCGCACAAGCCCTTCGAGATGTCCGGCGGCCAGCAGCAGCGCGTGGCCATCGCCCGGGCGCTGGCCAACGACCCGGCCATCGTGCTGGCCGACGAGCCCACCGGCAACCTTGACCTCCGGACCGGCACCGAGATCATCGAGATCCTCCAGCGCCTCAACAAGGAGCGCAACGTCACCATCATCTCGGCCACCCACGACATGAAGATGCTCAAGGCCTCCGACCGGGTGGTCTGGATCCGTGACGGCCGGGTGGACAAGATCGAGAAGCGCGAGGACCTCGACATCCAGATCGCCTCGGTGGACGGCGAGCACTAGAAATTGCGGTGCAGCTTGGGCGGACGCTCTGACCCCGGCCGCCGGAATGCGACCGGATAGACCATGCGCCTGCGCACCACCCTTTTGACCGGAGTCCTCTATCTCTTCGGAGTCTTCGCCGCCCTGGTGGCCATCTATGCGGCCAACGCCCTGCTCGACAGCCAGGACGTCAGCATCCTCCGCGTCCAGTACCTGCTCCTGGGCCTGGCGGCCGTCACCCTGGGCCTGATCATCCCCCTGCGCTGGTGGCTCGAGTCCCTCTCTCGCGACCTCTTCTTCGCCCGCCGGCACCTGGAGACCGTCCAGAACCGCCTGGCCATCCGCGAGGAGGACGCCACGCTGCTGACCCGGATCAACGAGCTCACCGAGAAGTTCAGCGAGACCCGCAACCTCGAGGCCGTCCTCCACCAGGCGGTGAGCACCCTCAAGGAGGTGCTCCACGTCCGGATCGTCCTGCTGCAGCTCTACAGCCACGAGGACACCCGCTTCTTCCTGCGCATCGAGGAGGGCGCCCGCGACCTGGACCTGGGCGGCGAACTCTACGAGGACGTGATCGAGAAGGGCAAGTCCCGCCTGATCAACAACCTCCAGTCCACGCCGGAGTACGCCCACCTGGCCGGGAACAACTTCCACTCGCTGCTGGTGGCGCCGCTCTTCCGCTGGTCGCGCCAGGGGGCCAAGGAGACCATGGGGCTGGTGGCCGCGGTGTCCGAGGAGCAGCACGACTTCACCGCCCACGACCAGTACCTGATGACCGCCTTCGCCAAGCAGGCCGGGATGATCATCGAGAACGCCCAGCTCTACCAGAAGACCGAGGCGCTGGCCATCCGCGACGGCCTGACCAACCTCTACAACTACCGGCGCTTCAAGGAGCGGCTCGACGAGGAGCTCAACAAGTGCCGGGCCGAGGGGCGGTCGCTGGCCCTGCTCATGGGCGACATCGATCACTTCAAGCACTACAACGACCGCCACGGTCACCAGGGTGGGGACGCCGTGCTGCGCGGCGTGGCCGACATCCTGCTGCGCTCGACCCGCGGCGCCGACCTGGTGGCGCGCTACGGCGGCGAGGAGTTCGTGGTCATTCTGCCCCGCACCGACCTGGAGGGCGCCCGCGCGGTGGGCGAGAACATCCGCCGCCGCATCGCCGACGAGAAGTTCCCCGGCGAGGAGACCCAGCCGGGCGGGGACCTGACCATCACGCTGGGGCTGGCCGTGTTCCCGAACGACGGGCAGGCCGCCGACGAGATCATCGAGAGCGCCGACCAGGCCCTCTACGAGGGCAAGCGTTCAGGGCGCAACCGCTTGGTGGTCTACGGGGCGCCGTCGGCGCCTGGAGGCCGGGCCTCGGAGTCTTGACGCCGTCAGGCGGCGGTCTATAATCACGCGCAGAGGTCGATGGCGATGTTGACGAAGCGTACTGGCCGGCCCCGGCTCGATGAGCCTGTCCTGGTACTTAACCGTTCCTGGCTGGCGGTCAATGTTGCCAACGTTCGCCGGGCGGTCTGCCTGGTGGCCCTGGGCCACGCCTGCGTGGTCGACCCCGACCACTTCTCCACCCACAGCTTCGAGGACTGGCTGCAGCTCTCGGTCGGCGGAAACGGCGACTGCCTGCACGCGCTGAAGTGCTCCTTCCGGGTGCCGGAGATCATCGTGCTGACCCGCTACAACGGGCGCCAGACCCGGGGGCTGAAGCTCAGCCGCCGGAACGTCCTGGAGCGCGACGAGCACATATGCCAGTACTGCGGCAAGCACCTGGACAGCGCCAGCCTGACCCTCGACCACGTGGTCCCGCGGAGCCGCGGCGGCCAGACCGTCTGGGAGAACGTGGTCGCGGCCTGCACCCGCTGCAACGACCGCAAGGGCGACCGCACCCCGGACGAGGCCGAGATGGAGCTGGTCCGCACCCCGCGCCGCCCGCGCTGGGCCTCGAGCGTCACCGTGCGCCTCGCCGGCCGGGGCAAGCCCAGCTGGCAGCGCTTCCTCGACGGCACGCCGGGCGGCGGGGTGATCGTGGCCTGAGGCCGTGACCCACCGGCCCATTCTGCCCCCAGCATGAAACTAGAGCGCCTCGACCCCTGGCGCCTGGAGCTCCGCCGCTCCGGCGCGATGCTCGTGCCCGCGACGGTCTACGCCTCCACGCGGCTGAAGATCGAATCCGAGTCGGTCGCGCAGCTGGCCGCCGCGGCCTCGGTGCCGAGCGTGGTCCAGGCGCTGGCCACGCCCGACATCCACGTCGGCTTCGGCGTGCCCATCGGCTGCGTGATGGCGACCGAGAGCGTGGTCGTGCCCGCGGCCGTCGGCTACGACGTGAACTGCGGGATGCGGCTGCTCTCCACGCCGCTCTCGCGCGCTGACGTCCAGGGCAAGCTGCGGGATCTGGCTCGCAGCATCGCCCGGGACATCCCGCTCGGAGAGGGCAAGAGCAACGTGGCGCTCTCCCGGCGCGACTTCGAGATGCTGCTCTCGAAGGGCCTGGCGGCACTTCCCGAGGTGAAGAGCGGCTCGGACCGCTGGCTGGCCTGTCGGCGCGACGACGAGGAGCGCTCCGACGCGGGGCTGACCGAGGACGGCGGCTCGGCGGCCGGCGAGCTGCGCGCGGTCTCCAAGCAGGCCTTCGAGCGGGGCCTCGAGCAGCTCGGCACGCTCGGCGGCGGTAACCACTTCGTGGAAATCCAGGTCGTCGAGCGTGTCGATGACCCGACGACCGCGGCGGCCTGGAGCATCCGCGAGGGCCAGATCGTGGTCATGATCCACTCCGGCAGCCGCGGGCTCGGTCACCAGGTGGGCGGCGAGTTCATGAAGGCCGCCAAGGGCGGCGGCGCCGGGGGCTCGCACGGCGCGCTCGCGTGCCTCGAGGCCGAGAGCCGGCCCGGGCGCGACTACATTGCGGCCATGAACGCCGCCGCCAACTTCGCCTTCGCCAACCGCCAGATCATGGCGGCGCTGGTGCGCCAGAACTTCCGGCACTTCTTCGGCGAGATTGCCATGCCCTCGGTCTACGACGTTCCTCATAACATGGCCAAGCGCGAGGAGCACGGCGGCCGGCGCCTCTGGGTGCACCGCAAGGGGGCCACCCGCGCCTTCCCCGGCTCACGTCTCGGCGGGCGCTTCGCCGCGACCGGCCAGCCGGTGCTCATCCCTGGCTCGATGGGCACGGCCAGCTACCTGCTCGCCGGCGTCGAGAGCGGCGCCGAGACGCTCTGGAGCGTCAACCACGGCGCCGGCCGGGTCATGAGCCGCACCGAGGCCGCCGGGCGGCGGGGCAGGGGAGGGGCCATCTCCGAGCACGACTTCGAGTATGCGATGAAGGGCATCGAGCTCGTGGCGGCGAGCCGCGCCGGCGCCCTCGAGGAGGCGCCCCAGGCCTACAAGGACATCGACGCGGTAGTCGAGGTGGTGGCCGGAGCGAACCTGGCCAGGATCGTGGCCCGGATGCGGCCGCTGGCGGTGCTCAAGGGTTAACGTCCGGCATTCGGCTATCGGCTTTCGGCTATCGGAACAGAAACAACAGAACGCTGACTCGCCACAGAGTACACAGAGGACTCATAGGACAGCAACGAGCAAGGTCCTGAGAAACGGAAGCCAGGAAACCGAAGTCGTACTCTGTGGTTCGATTCGTATCGTTGTTCCCAAAGCCCAAAGCCCAAAGCCCAAAGCCGATAGCCGGCTGTTCGTGCCTACAGCAGCAGAATATCCGCCCGCGGGATCCACTGGCCGCCCCACTCCACCTGGGTGGTCGGCCAGTCCACCGGCTGGGTGAGCATCTTGGGCGGCGCGCCGCCGGGGACGGCCAGTACCGTGTCCTCGCTCTTCGTGCCGGTGATCGACGGGTTCCAGGCGTAGGCCTGGGGGGCGACCACCCTGCGCTTCTCGCCGGGCCGGGCGCGGTAGCTCCGGCCATGGTAGCCGGTGGGCCCGCCCTGATGGTGGAGCTTCCACTCGTCGCGGAAGCCGTTGGCATCGTATGACACCAGCCCGTGCTTGAAGACCTCCTCGGCGGTGCGCCCGTCGCGGGTGTTGAGGATGAAGGCCGAATCCACCGCCTGGACCGCGCGGTGCCGGCGGGCCAGGTCCTCGGGGAGCTTCCGGCCGAAGTAGACCATGCGGGTGAGGCTGGCGATCAGGCCCCAGCGCCGGGCGCAGAGCACGACCATCAGCAGGTCGGTGATGCGCTTCTCGGTGGGCAGGGGGTGGCGGTACTTCTGGATGCGCTCGTCGGAGGCCACCAGGATCACCGTGGGCACCAAGCCGCGCGCGTAGACCTCCTCGGCCAGGACCGCGGCAACCTCCTCCTCGGTCATGCCCGGCTCGGCGCGGCGGCAGGCGCCCTCCATGGCGTAGCTGGCCTCCCGGCCGAGCTCCTCGTAGCGCCCGACCTCGGGTTCGAGCAGCCGGTAGGTCAGCGCCCGGATCGCCTCGGGCAGCGCGACGCAGCCGGCCTGGCCGGCGTCTCCGGCCAGCTTGCGGCCGGCGGTCAGCTCGGCCAGCTTGGCGGGGAGGCGTTCATCGTCCTCGTGCCAGGGGCAGTCCAGGACCTTGATGCCCGAGCCCGAGGGCAGCGCCTCGGCGCCCACGCGCGGGGCCTCGATGTTGTTGGTTAGCGCGTAGTCGGCCTCGGCGGTGAGCACGAGCGTTGCCGCGCCGCCGTCCGCAGCGGTCACCACCCGGTTCTCGCCGCCGGCGGTGTACCAGCTGAACATGGCCTGCGTGGAGAAGACGGCGCCGTCAAGGCCCTGGGCGGCCAGGGCCTCGCGCAGCAGGGCGCGCTTGGCGGCGATCTCCTCGACGCGGTTCATGCGGCTATTTCGCGGCCGGGGCCGGGGCCAGGTATCCCAGCAGGCGGCCGAGGGTCTCGCGGAGCTTGCTGCGCGGCACGATCATGTCGATCAGGCCGTGGCGGAGCATGAACTCCGCCTCCTGGAAGCCGGGGGGCAGCTCGACCTTGAGGGTCTCCTTGATGACCCGCGGGCCGGTGAACCCGAGCATGGCCCGGGGCTCGGCCAGGATCACATCGCCCAGCGACGCCCAGCTGGCCATGGTCCCGCCGTAGCTGGAGTTGGTCAGCACCACGATGTAGGGCAGTCCGGCGTCGCGCATCCTGGCGATGGCCGCGCTGGTCTTGGCCATCTGCATCAGCGAGTACATGCCCTCGTCCATGCGCGCGCCGCCGCCCGAGCCGCAGACCAGCACCAGCGCCAGCCGCCGCTCGAGGGCGAGCTCCGCAAGGCGGGTGAGTTTCTCGCCGACCACCGAGCCCATCGAACCGCCCATGAAGAAGAAGTCGGTGACCCCGAAGGCCAGCTCCCGGCCGTCGATCCTGCCGATGCCGGTCACCGCCGCCTCGGGGAGTCCCGAGCGCGCCTGGCTGTCCTTGAGGCGGTCGGCGTAGGGCTTCTTGCCGCTGAACTTCAGCGGGTCGGAGGAGCGCAGGTCGGAGAAGAACTCCTGGAAGGACTCGGGGTCGAGGGTCAGCTCGATGCGCCGCCGGGCGTTGATCCGGAAGTGGTGGTTGCACTCCTTGCAGACCCCTCCGCGCTCCTCGGTCTCCTTCATGACGATCATCGCGCCGCAGCCCTCGCACTTCATGAAGACCCCGTCGGGCAGGATCTTCTTGCTGCGGAGTGCCAGTCGTTTCAGTCCGCCGAAGGCCATGTCACTCGCTCCTCTCCGCGACGCGGAGGCTCTTGATCGCGGCGGCCGCGTCCTTGGCTCCGAAAACGTAGGTGCCGGCCACCAGGCAGTTGGCGCCGCACGAGACGGCGTGGCGCGCGGTCTCGGCATTGATGCCGCCGTCGACCTCCAGCCAGGTGCCGGGCCGGACCTTCCCGCGGATCACGGCCAGCTTCTCGGCGGCGGCGGCGATGTACTTCTGCCCGCCGAAGCCCGGGAAGACGGTCATGGCCAGCACCAGGCCGGCCCGCGGGTAGAAGCGCTCGCCGGCCTCCGGCGGTGTGTCCGGGTTCAGGGCCACCCCGGCGCGCCGGCCGGAGGCCAGCACTCGCTCGAAGGCGCCCAGCGGGTCGCCGGGCGCCTCGGCGTGCACGGTGACCACGTCGGCTCCGGCGTCCAGGAACGGCCCGACCATGCTCTCCGGGCGCTCGACCATGAGGTGGGCGACCACCGGCACCCGGGCCGCCTTCTTGACCGCCGCGCAGACGTGCGGGCCGAAGGTCAGGTTGGGCACGAAGTGGTTGTCCATGATGTCCAGGTGCAGCAAGTCGGCACCGGCCGCCTCGGCGCGGGCGACCTCTTCGGCGAGGCGCGACGCGTCCGCGGCGAGCAGGCTCGGCGCGACCAGCAGGCTCATGGTTTCGGGCTCCGTGCTGAAAAAGGGAGGCCCCGCCGAAGGGTGCCTTCGGCGGGGCCGGGAACCCTTAGAGCAGCTTGGCCGCCTTGGCCATCAGGTCGACCATGCGGTTGGAGTAGCCCCACTCGTTGTCGTACCAGGAGATGACCTTGACCATGCGCTTCTGCATGACCGTGGTCAGCTTGCTGTCGAAGATCGAACTGGACTTGGTGCCGATGATGTCCGAGCTGACCAGCTCGTCGGTGCTGAACTCCAGGACGCCCTTCATCGGGCCTTCGGCCGCGGCCTTCATCGCCGCGTTGACTTCCTCGACGGTGACGTCCTTCTTGACCATGACGGTCAGGTCGACGACCGAGCCGTCCACGGTCGGGACGCGCAGGGCGAAGCCGTGGAGCTTGCCCTTGAGGGCCGGGATGACCTCGCCGACGGCCTTGGCGGCGCCGGTGGAGGTGGGGATGATGTTGGTGGCCGCGGTGCGGGAGCGGCGCAGCTCCTTGGGGTGGGCCATGTCCAGCACGCGCTGGTCGTTGGTGTAGGCGTGGCAGGTGGTCATCAGGCCGAACTCGATGCCGAAGCTGTCGTTGAGCACCTTGGCCACCGGCGCCAGGCAGTTGGTGGTGCAGCTGGCGTTGGAGAAGACCTTGTGCTCGGCCTTGAGCTCGCCGTCATTGACGCCCAGGACGATGGTGGCGTCGATCGGGTCCTTGGCCGGGGCGGACAGCAGCACCTTCTTGGCGCCGGCCTTGAGGTGCAGCTCGCAGTCGGCCTTCTTGGTGAAGATGCCGGTGGACTCGACGGCGATGTCCACGCCGAGCTTGGCCCAGGGCAGTTCCTGGGGGTTCTTGATGGCAGTCACCGGGATGGCCTTGCCATCGACCACCAGGTTGGCGCCGTCGGCCGCGACCGTGCCGGGGTACCGGCCGTGGGTCGAGTCGAACTTGAGCGTGTAGGCCATGCTGTTGGTGTCGAAGAGGTCGTTGATGCCCACGACCTCGAACTGGTCCTTGCGCTCCATGAGCACGCGGAAAACCAGACGCCCGATTCTGCCGAAACCGTTGATCCCTACCTTGACCTTTGCCGCCATGGAACTGCCTCCCTCTCTAACGGTGATTCCGGTGGCCGGCCGGATACAAATCTCGCGGCCGGGATGTTTCCATCGAGCGTGAATTGTAGCACTTGGGCGGCCACCGTCAACCGGATTTCATGGGGGCGTAGAGGCCCCGGAAACAGCGCTTCAGGGCGATACGGCGGTGGGGCGAGGAGGCTCGGGGTGGGCTGGCCGGCCCGCCGTCAGGCGCCGCCCGGGCCCCGCCTGCGCCGCACGCGCTGGATGGCCTCGTCCAGCTGCTGGAGGAAGCGCGAGCGGTCCTGCGGGGCCAGCGGCTTGGGGCCGCCGGTGATCTCGCCGGCGCCGCGGAGCTCGGAGAGCAGGTTGCGGGTCGCGACGATCCCGCCGATGTTGTCCTCGGTGAAGGGCTTGCCGGTCGGGCCGATGACCAGCGCGCCGGAGGCCAGGCAGCGGCTGGCCAGCGGGATGTCCGCGGTGATGACGATGTCGCCGGGCCCGGCGTGGCCCGCGATCCAGTCGTCGGCCGCGTCGAAGGAGCCCTTCACCAGCTCGAAGGCGATCCGCGCGTCGCTTGGGACCCGCATCCAGGAGTTGGCCACCACCGTGACGTTGAGCGCATAGCGCCCGGCGACCCGGTAGACCTCCTCCTTGACCGGGCAGGCGTCGGCGTCGACGAAAATGTGCAGCAAGCCGTCGGCCTTCCTTCAGCCCGGCATGTGCCGGCGGACGAACCGCGCGTAGACCTCGGAGGGGTTCAGCGCCCGCGCCGACTCGTTCTCGAGAGCCGGAGCGTCGTCCGAACCGGGAATGGAGGCGAAGACCGTGACCCGGCCGCGCTCGCCGCCCTGGCCGAAGAGCCCTTCCTTCTCGAGATCTCCGAGCGCCCCGACGATCGCGCGATGGACCTGCTCCTTGAAGCGGGCGAAGCCTTTGCCGAAGAGGTTGCCGGCGAGATTCCGGAGCAGCTCGCACGGCGCGTCGAAGTGCTCGTCGCCGGCGGCCTCGCAGGCCCACTCGGCGGTGTTCCAGCGCATTAGTGCCACCTCCGCCGGGTCGGTCTCCCCGCGCTCCGCCAGCTTGCGGCGCAGACCCTCCTCCGAATTGGCTGCCGCCGCGATGGTCATGACGTCGTCGTCCGTGTACAGCGCGAAGGCGTAGAAGGCCTCTCCGGGGTGCGCTGCGCGGATCTCGGCAAACGCCTGCCTGGCGGCGTCCGCGATGGCGCGCTGAAGCTGCGGAATGTCGGCAGCCATCATTCACCACCGTCATCTCTGCCCAGCGCCCTGCCGATGGCCTCCAGCCGCGCCGCGCCCTCCTTGAGCGTCGGCACCAGCCAGCCGCCCTCGTCGGTCTCGTTCCAGGCGTAGATGAGGACGGCCTTGGCCTCGGCGGAGTCCGGGTGCGCCCTGACCCAGTCGACGGCCTTCCGGACGTGCGCGCCGAGTTCCTCGGGCCTGGGCGGGTCGAAGTGCAGTGTGCTCCTGGTCCAGTCGCCGGACTCCCAGGGCACCGGGTTCTCCTGGCGCGGGCGGCGGTCCCAGCCGGCCATGGCCAGCGGGACGGCCTTCCGGCCGCCCTTGGCCCAGTCATCCCATTGGCGCTCGGCGCCGGCGGCCAGCGCGGCGTACGGCTGCCGGCCCTCGCCCTTGGGGACCAGGGCATAGGCCCCGACGGCGTCGAACTCGCCGGCCGCCAGCAGCTCGCGGTTCTGCCGGGCACCGGGATGCATCAGAACCAAGTAGGGACGTGGCAGCTTGGCTTTGGCAGAGGTTTCGCGAAGCGTCGCGAGCGCGTTCCGGGCGGCCTCGACCGAGCCGAACTTATCCGTGAGCTGGCAGTGAACGTAGACCAGCGGCCGGCCGCCTGCGACCGTTTGATGGGTCGGCTCCTGCAGCAGCCCGGCGAGGACCTTGGCGGTCTCCGGCCAGTCCTCCACCGGGCCGATGTCCTCCAGCCACAGGCAGAAGTTGAGCTTGGCCTTGAGCCGGCTCTTCAAATAGAGCGGCAGGCAGGAGAACATCGGCGAGCCCAGCGGATGGTAGTACCCGAAGGCCCAGTAGTCGAGCCCGCCGGCGGCGGCCGCCTCGATCTCCCGGTCCATGACCTCCTGGCTGTCGGCGCGGATCTCGACGCGGTCCGGGCCGACCACCTTGGCGTAGAACGGCAGTCGGTAGTGCCAGTGCGCGGGCCCCAGCGATTTCTCCACGGCCTTGCCGGGAGTGCCCTTGTCCCCATGCCAGGCGTCCCAGCGGATGGCGCCGACGGCGACTCGGGCTGACTGGTCGGTGCGGGCGGATGCGGTCAAGGGCTTTCTCCCCCTATCGGTCTTTTCGGAACAGGCCGCGGCGCCAGCCAAGGCGAGGACCAGCGCCAGCCGGATGCGCTGGCCGGGAAGCATCAGACGGGCGGCTCCGGCCTGACCAGCTCCTTGTTGCCCACGCTGGAGGGCACGCTGTAGCCCAGGCCGAAGGCCCGGCAGAAGCTGTTGGCCGAGATACGGGCGGACTCGTAGATGGTCGGCAGCCCGCTGCCCGGGTGGGTGCCGCCGCCGACCAGCCAGCAGTTCTCCAGCTCCTGGAAGCGGTTGTGCGGCCGGAAGTAGAGCAGCTGCCCGAAGTTGTGGGCCAGGTTGAAGGTGGCGCCCTCGAAGACCCCGTGGCTGTTCTCCCAGTCGGCCGGGGTGGTGCGCCTCTCCACGGCGATGCTCTCACGCAGCCCGGCGTAGCCGCCGCGGCGCTCGGCCAGCTCCAGGACCCTGTCCCGGAAGGCGTCGCCCTCGCGCGCCCAGTCGATCCGGCCGCGGTTGTTGGGCACCGGCACCAGGATGTAGATGGTCGAACAGCCCTCGGGCGCCAGCGTCGGATCGGTGGGGCTGGCGTTCTGGACGTAGATGGACGGGTCGGCGGAGAGGACGAGCCTGTCCGCCACCTCGGTGATGTTCCGGCGGTAGTCGTCGGCGAACAGAATGCTGTGGTGCGGCAGATGGTCATAGCGCTTCTTCACGCCCAGATAGAGCATGAAGGTCGAGCAGGAGACCTTTAGGCGTCCGAGCCGCTCCGGGGCGTACTTGCGGAGCACGCCGGGGGGAACGAGAGTCTTCATGGCGTGGCCGAAGTCGGCGTTGACGAAGACCGCGTCGGCCGCGACCTTACCGCCGCTCTCCATCTCCACCCCGACAACGCGGCGCCCCTCCAGCAGGAGCTTCCGGACCGGCGCGCCCAGGTGGATCTCGGCGCCCTCCTCGCGGGCCACCTTGGCCATGGCCTCGGAGATCTTGTTCAGTCCGCCGCGGACGTGGAGGATGCCGAAGGCGTGCTCGATGAACGACAGCATGGTGAAGAGCGCCGGGCACTGCCAGGGCGACATGCCCAGGTACTTGGCCTGGAAGGTGAAGCAGAGCTTGAGCCGGTCGGGGGCGAAGTAGCGCCCCAGGTTGTCGAAGAGCGAACGCCCCAGCCCGAGCTGCGGGGCGGCCTTGAGGAAGATGGGATCCAGGAAGGCCCGGAGGCTCGAGTAGTCCTTCTGCAGGCAGGGGAAGAGCCTCTCGTAGCGGGTCCTCTCCTTTGTCAGGAAACGGTCCAGTCCGGTCTCGTTGCCCGGAAAGGCCTCGGCGATCCTCGCGCGCATCTTGGCCGCATCCGGAGAAGGGCGGAAGTCCATGTCCCCCAGGACCAGCCGGTAGAGCGGGTCCAGGGCGGTGAAGTGCAGGTAGTCCTCGACCTTCCGGCCGGTCTCCTGGAACATCTCCTTGAGGATGTAGCTCATCATCAGGAAGGTCGGGCCGGTGTCCCAGGTGTAGCCCGCCTCGGTGATGGCCGCGTTGCGCCCGCCGACGACCGGCTCCTTCTCGAAGACCGTGACCCTGCAGCCGCGATGGGCCAGGAGCATGGCGCTGGTCAGCCCGCCCGGGCCGGCGCCGACGATGACCACGTGCTTGGAGCTCATGGTTTGGCGTTCCCCTTCTGTCCTAGAATCCGGTCGGCCACCATCTGCCCGGAGAGCAGCGCCATGGGCATGCCCCCGCCGGGATTGACGCTGCCGCCGACGAACCAGAGCCCCTCCCAGCGGTCGCTCTTTTTGGGAGCCTTGAAGCCCTGGTTCTTCCGGCGGTCGGAGACCACCCCGTAGATCGCGCCGCAGTTCGAGTAGTAGAGCTTCTGGATGTCATCCGGCGTCCACATGTGCTCGAAGATCACGTGCCGGCGCAGGTCGGTCAGGCCCATGCGCTCGAGCTTGTCGAGGACCCGCTCGCGGAGCCGCCCGTAGTCCTCCGGGCCGAAGGGCGGATCCTGGATGTAGGGGATGTGCGGCAGGATCTTGAGGTTGTCGCAGCCCGGCGGCGCCTGGCTCGGGTCGCTGCGGGTCGGCGCGACCAGGTAGATGGTCGGATCCCCGGGCAGCTGCCGCTTGCGGAAGACGGTCTCGAAGTGCTCGCGCGGGTTCTTCGAGTAGAGGAAGTTGTGGTGGGCCAGCTGCGGGTAGATGCGGTCGGTGCCCAGGTGGAGCACCAGCCCCGAGCAGGCCGGCTCGAAGCGGTCGAAGCGCCGGAGTTCGGCCTCACCCTCGCCGAGCAGCCGGCGGTGGGCGGGGATCACCTCCATGTTGCTGACCACCACGTCGGCTCGCCGCTCCGAACCGTCGGCCAGGCGCACGCCCGCGGCCCGGCCGCCGTCCCGGAGGATCTCGACCACTTCGGCACCGGTGTGCAGCTTGGCACCGGCGTCGACCATCAGCCGGGCCAGCCCCAGGGCCAGGTTGTAGAGCCCGCCCTTCACGTACCACAGGCCGAACTCGCTCTGCACGTGGGCCATCAGGTTGAGCACGCCCGGCGCGTGGAAGGGCGAGGAGCCCACGTACTTCACGAAGTAGTCGAGCACCTCGCGGAGGTGCTGGTTCTTCACCCGGCGGCCGACACCGGCGTCCATGGTCGAGAACAGGTCGAAGTCCAGCAGCGCCGAGATCACCCCCTGGTGCCGGACCATCTCCCGGACCGTGTCCAGTCCCAGGTCGAAGTAGCCCGGCGTGGACTTCTCGTAGAGCCGCCGGGAGTAGGCCAGGAAGGACTCGAGGTCGGTCCGGTCCTGCGGGCCGAGCGACGGGCTGTGGGCGACGGTCTCCGCGGCGGAGGGGTGGAGGTCGATGACGGTCCCGTCCTCGAAGAAGTTCCGCCAGTGGGGAGTGACCGTCTGGATCTCGACGTAGTCGGCCAGGCGCTTCCCGGCGCGCGCGCAGAGCCGTTCGAAGACCTGGGGCATGGTCAGGATCGAGGGCCCCAGGTCGAAGGAGAAGCCCTCGCGCTGGAGGAGGTTGAGCTTGCCGCCAGCGTGCGCGTTCTTCTCGAAGACCTCCACGTCCCAGCCGGCGGCGGCCAGGGACACCGATGCGCCGATGCCGCCCAGGCCCGCGCCGATGACGATCGCCTTCCTGCCGGGCGGCTGAGTCATTGGGAGTCTCCATCCTGCCCCGAATTCACGGGGGGCACCCCGAAGGCGCGCGCGCGGGCCAGTTCACGCATCCGGGCCGAGCGGCGCCGGCCCAGCGACAGCCAGTCGGACAGCCGCGCCAGCAGCCCCGGACTCCTGCCATAGCGCAATCGGATGAGGTCCGTGGTTATTCCCTCCAGGTCCGGCCCGTAGGGGAACCAGTTCAGCTCGCGTCCCGCGCGGCCGGTCTGTTCGCAGACCGCCTGGGGCTGGACGAAGGCCAGCAGCCCCTCCGGCCCGTGGTAGCGGCCGAAGCCACTGCCCTTGACGCCGCCGAAGGGCAGCGCCGGGTGGCCGGCGTTGACCAGCACGTTGTTGATGCAGACCGCGCCGCACTCGAGCCGGTCGGCCACGCGCCGGGCCCGGACCTGGTCGGAGGTCCAGACGCTGGCGCCCAGGCCCAGGCTGCACGAGTTGGCCAGGCGCACGGCCTCGTCCTCGCCGTCGAAGGCGGCCACCGGGAGGACCGGGCCGAAGGTCTCCTCGCGCATGAGCGCCGAGTCGAGCGGCACGTCGACCAGCACCGCCGGCAGCTGCGGCCGCCCCCCGGGCGCGGGAGTGAGCAGCCGCGCGCCGCCGGCCAGGGCCTCGGCGATCCGCCCGAGGGCCCGGACCTCGGCCTCGGGTCTGAGCTCCGCGGCGATGTCCCGGCCGCGCGAGAGCCCCGCGGCGCCGGCGGCGACCGCGCGGGCGAACTCCGCGCAGACCGGCCGCTCGACCAGCAGGCGCTCGACCGAGATGCAGTGCTGCCCGTCGTGGGCGAAGGCCCCGTAGACCGCGCCTGCGGCGGCGCGCTCCAGGTCGGCGTCGGCAAAGACCAGCATGGGGTCCTTGCCGCCGAGTTCCATGATGGTTGGGATGCACTGCTCGGCAGCCAGGCGGAGCACGGCCCGGCCCCCGGCGGCTCCGCCCGTGAAGAAGACCAGGTCGGGCCGCGCCCGGACCAGCCCGGCGGCCACATCCGGCCCGCCTTCGATGACCTGGACGAGCGGCTCGGCCAGGCCCGCGGCAGTGAAAAGCGCGCGCAGTTCTGCGGCCACCGTCGGCGTGCGCTCGGACGGTTTGACGACCACGGCATTGCCAGCCAAGAGCGCGGTGGCCGCCGGCAGCAGCGAGAGCTGCAGCGGATTGTTCCAGGGGGCTATCACCAGGACGACGCCGAACGGCCGGTACTGCACGGAAGCTCCGGCGCCCGGGAAGAGCAGCGATCCGGGACGCCGCCGCGGGGCCAGGACCTGCTCCGCGGTGCGCTCGTAGCAGAGCATCTGTTCCAGGGCCGGGAGTATGTCGGTCATGAGCGCTTCGGCGCGGACCTTGCCGGTGTCAGCCTGCACCGCCGCCAGGAGCGGTTCCAGCCGGTCGACCGCAGCCAGGCGCAACCCGCGCAGCTGCTCGACGCGCGCGCCGGGCGGCAGGCGCACCCAGTCCGCCGTGGCCGGCCTGGCGCGGTCCACCGCGTTGGCTGTCTTAAGAGCGGAATCCAATCCGATTCTCCGGGCCGTCGGTGGAAAGGCCAAGCGGCACACCGCCCATGTTACACGGTCCGGATGCCGAATGCCAGGCCGGTGGCGGCTTGATTCCGATCCGGGGTGGACTATCATGCCGTCATGCCTTTCCGCAAGTGCCCGCAGTGCGACTGTCGCTGGCCCGGCCGGGAAGCCTTCCTGGCCGATCCGGCGGTGGCGCTCTCCGGCTGCCAGGTGGACACCGACAACCCCCGTGGCAGCGCGCTGGTCTTCGACCACAAGGTCGCCGGCTGCGGCACGACCATCGCCATTCCCGTGCGGCACTTCGCCGACCTGTACTCCGGTCCGGTCCACAAGGTGAACTGGGCGCCGTCGGCCAAGTGCCCCCGCAAGTGCTTCGACCCCAAGAACCTGGACTCCTGCCCGGCCCAGTGCGCCTCGGCCTTCGTCCGGGAGATACTCCAGTCCGTCTTGCGGATTACGGCGACGAAGCGGCCGTGAGCTTCAAGACCTGCGGAAACTGCCGACACATCTGGGCGGACCGGGACGGCTTCCTGGCCGATCCTGGGCTGCGACTGGTCGGCTACCAGTGTGCTTTCGACGACCTGGGCGCGGGTCTCTTCCTGTTTGCCCATTCCTGCGGCACCACCCTGGCGCTGAAGGCGGAGTCCTGTGTCGACCTCTACGCCGGGCCGGTGTATCAGGAGCGCCGCACCGGGCAGGCCGACTGCCCCGGACACTGCCTGCACCGTGATGAGCTCAGGCCCTGCCCGGCCCGCTGCGAGTGCGCCTTCGTGCGCGAGGTGCTTCAGGTGATCGCGGCCTACCCCAAGCGGGGCTTCGCCCCGGGAGTGACCTGACCGTGTCCGAGCAGAAGAGACTGCTGATCCTGACCTGCGAAGTCCTGGCCCGCGAGGTGCACCATGCCGCCGCCCGCAGCCCGCGGATCGTGGACGTGGAGCTGGTCACCCAGGGCCTGCACGACGTCGAGAAGCCGGGGATGGCCGACGCGCTCCAGAAGAAGGTGGACGCCGCCGACCCGGAGCTCTACGACGCGGTGGGGCTGGCCTACGCGCTCTGCAACAACGGCATCGTGGGCCTGGCCGCCCGGAGCGTCCCGCTGGTCGTCCCCCGGGCTCACGACTGCATCACCCTGCTGCTCGGCTCACGCGCGCGCTACGACGAGGTCTTCGGGCAGTCCCCCGGCACCTACTTCCTCAGCCCGGGCTGGCTGGAGCGCGACCACACCAACCTGGCCTCGCCGGCCGGCGTGCCCAACATCAAGGACAAGCTCGGTTGGGGGAAGTCCCGCGAGGATCTCGTCGCCGAGTACGGCGAGGAGAACGCCGACTTCATCATGGAACAGCTCACCGGGGGGCTCAAGCACTACACCCGGATGCTCTACATCGCCCCGCCGTTCGCGGTGGGCGCCGATGCCGAGCGGGCCGCCCGGGCCAAGGCCGCCGAGCGCGGCTGGACCTTCGAGCGGACCGACGGCAGCCTGGCGCTCATCGAGAGGCTCGTGTCCGGCGACTGGCCGGCCAGCGAGTTCCTGGTAGTGCCGCCGGGCCACCGGGTGGCCGCCGGCGACCCGGGCGGGGACATCATGCGGGCGGAGGCGGCGGGCTGAAGCCAAGCGGGCTTTGGGCCTTGGACTTTGGGCTCTGAGCACTACTGCCGCTCCCAAAGCCCAAAGCCGAAAGCCGAAAGCCCAAAGCCCAAAGCCCCCCCACCCGTTTCAGTTGCATTTCCCGCCTACGTCACTAAGATAGCGCCCCGTCCGGAGGCTGCTCCGGACGCCCCCTGCTAGTCCTTTAGGACGGGAGAGAGCGATGGAGCTTGACTACGGCCTGACCGAAGAACAGCTGATGATGCGCGACGTCGCCAGGGAACTGGCCGACAAGAAGATCCGGCCCGTGGCCGCCGAGTACGACGAGAAGAACACCTTCCCCTGGGAGGTCTTCAAGGAGATCGCCGCCAGCGACCTGTGCGGCGTGTACATCCCCGACGAGTACGGCGGCGCCGGCGGCAAGACCCCGATCATGAACATGTGCATCGTGGTCGAGGAACTCTCCAAGGCCTGCGCGGGCATTTCGCTCTCCTTCGCGGCCACCGGGCTGGGCACCATCCCGATCATCCTCCACGGCAGCGACGAGCAGAAGAAGAAGTACCTTCCGGACATCGCCAGCGGCAAGAAGATCGCCGCCTTCGCCATCACCGAGGCCAACGCCGGAAGCGACGCCTCGGCCATCGAGACCGTCGCCAAGAAGGACGGCGACAGCTACATCCTCAACGGCACCAAGCAGTGGATATCCAACGGCGAGGTCGCCGAGACCTACACGGTCTTCGCCATGACCGACAAGACCAAGGGCGCCCGCGGCGCCTCGGCCTTCATCGTCGAGAAGGGCACGCCCGGCTTCACCTTCGGCAAGAAGGAGGACAAGATGGGCATCCGCGCCTCCTCCACGCGCGAGCTCGTCTTCCAGGACTGCCGCGTGCCGGCGGCCAACATGCTGGGCAAGCCCGGCCGCGGCTTCATGATCGCCATGGACACCTTCAACGCCTCGCGCCCGGGCGTCGCCGCCCAGGCCGTGGGCATCGCCGCCGGGGCGCTCGACCTGGCCGTCAAGTACGCCTGCACCCGCAAGCAGTTCGGCAAGCCGGTGATGGCCAACCAGGGGCTCGGGTTCCTCCTGGCCGACATGGCCATGAAGGTCGAGGCCGCCCGCGCCCTGACCTACGCCACCGCCCGGACCGTTGACAAGGGCGAGGGCCGGCCCACCAAGTACTCGGCCATGGCCAAGTGCTTCGCCTCGGACACGGCCATGCAGGTGGCCACCGACGCCGTGCAGGTCTACGGCGGCTACGGCTACATGCGCGAGTACCCCATCGAGAAGTACATGCGCGACGCGAAGATCACCCAGATCTACGAAGGGACCAATCAGATTCAGCGCGACGAGATCGCCAAGGCGCTGATGAAGGAAGCGGTTTCGGGGAAGGACGACTAAGGGAGCACCGAGCATGGCATTGCGCATCGTAGTCTGCATCAAGCAGGTGCCCGACACCACCGAGGTCCGCATGGACCCGGTCAAGGGCACCCTGATCCGCGAGGGCGTGGTCTCCATCGTCAACCCCTTCGACAGCTACGCGGTCGAGGAGGGCGTGCGCCTCAAGGAGAAGCACGGCGGCACTTGCACGGTGGTGACCATGGGGCCGCCCCAGGCCGAGCAGGCGCTGCGCGACTGCATCTCGGTCGGCGCCGACGAGGCCTACCTCGTCTCCGACCGGGCCTTCGCCGGCAGCGACACCTGGGCCACCAGCCTGACCCTGGCCGCCGCGATCCGCAAGATCGGCTTCGACCTGATCATCTGCGGCAAGCAGGCCATAGACGGCGACACCGCCCAGGTCGGGCCGGGCATCGCCGTGCACCTGGACCTGCCCCAGGCCACCTACGCCCGCAAGATCCGCGAGGTCGGGGAGAAGTCCATGATCATCGAACGCCTCCTCGAGGAGGGCGTCGAGACCATGGAGATGCCGCTGCCCGGGCTGATCACCGTGGTCAAGGAGATCAACGAGCCGCGGCTGCCCTCCCTCAAGGGCAAGATGCGCGCCAAGAAGTACGAGCTCAAGAAGCTCACCGCCGCGGACCTCGACCTCCAGCCCGGGAAGCTCGGCCTGGACGGCAGCCCGACGCGGGTCATGAAGATCTTCGCGCCGCCCCCGCGGGCCGGCGGCGAGGTCTTCAAGGGCGAGGCGGACCAGTGCGCCGACAAGCTCGTCGCGGTCCTGGCCAAGAACGGCGTCGTGTAGGAACCTGACATGCCTAAGCTCAAGATCATCTCCGACAAGTGCGGCGGCTGCGGGCAGTGCGTCGACGCCTGCCCCTACGACGGCATCGAAATCGCCGGGACGCTCGCCAAGTTCAAGGACAGCTGCAACTGGTGCGGCACCTGCAAGGACGCCTGCCCCTTCGAGGCGATAGTCGTCGAGGAGGACAAGGCCCCCGCGGCCGCCGGGCTCGACGCCTACAAGGGCGTCTGGGTCTTCGGCGAGCAGCGCGACGGCCACATCCAGAGGGTGGTGCTGGAGCTCGTCGGCGAGGGCCGGAAGCTCGCCGACGCCCGCAAGGAGCCCCTCTGCGTCCTGGTCCTCGGCGACAAGATGGAGGGTGCCTGCAAGAAGCTGCTGGCCGACTACCCGGTCGACAAGGTCTACTACGTCGAGGCGCCGGAGCTGGCCGTCTTCGAGGCCGAGGTCTACGGCAAGATCTGCGCCGACCTCATCCGCGCCAAGAAGCCCGAGATCATGCTGGCCGGCGCCACCTGCGCGGGCCGCAGCTTCCTCTCCCGCGTGGCCGTCGAGGTCCACACCGGCCTCACCGCCGACTGCACCGGACTGGCCATCAACCCCGAAGGCCTGCTCATGCAGACCCGCCCGGCCTTCGGCGGCAACATCATGGCGACCATCCTGTGCCCCAACCACCGGCCGCAGATGTCCACGGTCCGGCCGCGGGTCATGAAGCCGCCGGCCGCCGGCACGGGCCGGGGCGGGACGCTTGAGAAGGTCGCGCCCGACAAGGCGCGGCTGCTGAGCCGCTCCAAGATCCTGGACTTCGCCGCCGAGATCGAGGAGACCGTCAACATCGCCGAGGCCGACATCATCGTGTCCGGCGGCCGCGGCCTGGGCGGGCCCGAGAACTTCAAGCTGGTCGAGGACCTGGCCAAGGCCCTGGGCGGCGCGGTGGGCTCCTCGCGCGCGGCGGTCGACGCCGGCTGGAAGCCCTACAGCCACCAGGTCGGCCAGACCGGCAAGACCGTATGCCCCAAGCTTTACGTGGCTTGCGGCATCTCCGGCGCGGTGCAGCACCTGGTGGGCATGCAGTCGTCCGACACCATCGTGGCCATCAACCGCGACCCGGACGCGCCCATCTTCAAGGTGGCCACCTACGGCATCGTCGGCGACCTCAAGGAGGTTCTGCCGATCCTGACCAGGAAGATTCTGGAGCGCAAGGGGAAATAGGCGCGCTGTGACGCTCACGGAGACCGAAACGGGGCGGCCCGAAGGCCGCCCCGCTCTTTTCGAGGGACGCCGGTGAGCCCCGGTCGAACGCAAGGCTTCGCGGTCCCTCCGCTCGTCTCCGGCGGGCTGATGCTGACCTACCGCTGCACCAACGAGTGCCGGCACTGCATCTACCGCTGCTCGCCGCGGCGCCCGGACGACTGGATCTCCCTGGAAACGGCTGAGCGGGCCTTCGCGGCGCTCGCCCGGGAGCCGGCCTTCGACTCGCTGCACCTGGCCGGTGGCGAGGCCACGCTGCGCTTCGAACTGCTCCTCGACGTGGTCCGCCTGGCCCGCCGGACGGGCGTGGCGCTCTCCTATCTGGAGACCAACGCTCAGTGGTGCACGACTCCGGCGGCGGCGCGCGCCGGGATGGAGCAGCTGCGCGAGGCGGGACTCTCATGCGTCCTCATCAGCGCCTCTATGTACCACAGCGAGTTCATCCCCTTTCGGAACACCCGGAACTGCGTTGAGGCCGCCCGCGAGGTGCTCGGCGCCGAGGGGGCCTTCGTCTACCTGCCGCACCTCTACCGGACGCTGGGGCGCATGCCCGGCGACGGCCGGCACACGCTCGAGGAGTTCCTGGAGTTCATCGGCCGGCCCGGGGACATCTCCGCGGCGCTGGAGCTCTTCCCGCTGCACCTCGGCGGCCGGGCGGTCGAGGCGCTCCGAGCGGGCTTCGAGCTCTGCCCGGCGGAGGACTTCCGCGGAGAGCCCTGCGCCCATGAGCTCGCGCGCACCACCCACTTCCACATCGACCTGCACGGCAACCTCTTCACCGGCTGCGCGGGCATCGCGGTGGCCGGGCTCGACGATCTCCATCCGCAGATCGGGCCGGAGACCCACCCGATCGCCTCGGCCCTGGCCGGCTCGGGCCCCTGGACACTGGTCGAGCTGGCCCGAGAGCGGCACGGTTGGCGGTCCCCCGAACGCGGCTACGCCGGCAAGTGCGACCTGTGCCTGGAGGTCCGCAAGGCCCTTTTCGCCACCGGCGCTTACGCGGAACTTCGGCCGGCGGAGTACTACGGGCCTTAGTGCTCCAATTCAGAAATCCGTGCGGGGTTGGCCGAGGCAGCCGGGGTGCCGCGCAAGGCGCGAGGAGGAAGCCGTGTTCGAGAGGACACGGCGACGACGAGCAACGCAGCGCCGCACCCCGGCTGCCCGGCCCTGCGGGTTGCGCCGGGCGGGCCGAACTCGGCGTCAGGCCTCCTCGCCGTATCACTCTCGGATACGGCTCGTCGGCCTTCCTTGATCTCGGCCCGCCGGGCGCAACCAACCCCGCACAGATTCCTGAATTGGAGCACTCAGCCGCAGGCCCCGCGGAAGCGCGCAGACTTGTCCGACGGGCGGGGCCGGCTTATACTCCCCGCCAGCGGAGGCCGAACGATGGTTGTCACCGTCTCCTACGTGTTCCTGGGGCTCTTCTGCGCGCTGGCCCTCTTCCTGGGGATAGTCGCCGCCCGCAAGGAGTCCGGCCGGCCCACCTTCGAGCTCGAGAAGCCCCGGAACGCCTGGCGGATGCTCCTGGCCGCGGGGCTGCTCTTGGCCCTGAGCAGTCCGGCGGTCTTCCGGATCACCGGAGGAGGAATGTCCTACGTCATCCTCTTCGTGATCATCGTGCTGGGGCTGCCCGCCGTCTGCATCGCCTTCTACGGTGTGAGCGTCCTGGGCAACTGGTTCGGCGAAGCCGTGTACGGCGACGACTCCCCGCCGCAGCCCGGCGCGGAGCCCGCCCAGCTCGACCGGGCGCGGGCCGCCGCGGCGCGGGGCGACCTGCCGGAGGCCGTCAGGCTGGCCGAGGAGCAGCTCCGGGCCCGGCCGGACAACCTCGAGACGCTCGGCTACCTGGCCGTGCTGCTCTTCAGGAAGGGCGACTACGACCGGTCGGCCGAGGTCACCCGGCGGGCCCTGGCCCGCGACGCGGCCGCGCGCGCCACCGATACCGGGCTCATCGAGGAGGGCCGCGCCGACCTGCTAACCCTGCTCGCCGATGCCCTGGAGCGCGCCGGGCGGCGGGAGGAGGCGGCCACGGTGCTCGAGAAGGCCCTGCCGTCGCTCACCGTGGAGCGCTACCGCCGGACGCTCGGCGAGCGGGCGGAACGACTGAGGGGGAAGGCCAGACTGTAGACTGTAGGCTGGAGACCGGAGGCTGGAGGTCGGCGGGCAGCAAGCTCTTGTTGTTCCTACAGCCTACGGCCTCCAGTCTCCAGCCTGCCGTTCACCCGCTCGTCACCGACACGTCCTCCACCCGCACGTAGGGCATCCTGAAGCTGTAGATGGTCTCGGTCTCGCGGCTGACCGCGGTGACCTTCTTGAGCAGCTCGTAGCTGTTGGCCTGGATCACCGTGCCGGTCAGCGGCTGGGCGATCTCCCCCTTCCTGATCAGGAAGCCGCCCTTGACCACTCCGGAGAGGTCGCCGGAGACCGGGTCCGGGCCGCCCGACAGGCGAGTCACCAGGATCCCCCGGTCGACGCCGGCGATGATCTCGTCCTTGCCGACGTTCCCGGGCGCGAAGGTCAGGTTGGTAGGACCGATCGCGGGTACGGAGCGCGCCCCGCCGACGGCGTGGCCGGTGCTCCGCGTCCCGCCGCGGCGGGCGGTGCGGGTGTCATACATGTAGCTCTGGAGCGTGCCATCTTTGACGATGGTCAGCGGACGGTGGGGCACGCCCTCGCGGTCGAATGCGGAACTGGCCACCCCGCCGGGCAGGAGCCCGTCGTCCACCACCGTGATGCGGGCGTCCGCCACCTCCTGGCCGAGCTTGCCGGCGAACGGGCTCATGCCCTTCTGAACCATGTTGGCGTCGGCTGAAAAGAGGATGGGCGAGGCCAGGACCTCGGCGGCGGCGTCGGGGCTCAGGATCACCGGGCCCCTGAAGCTCTCGCCCTTGCCGGCCCCCAGGGTGGCCACCACCTTGCCGGCCAGCCGGCGGCCCAGGCCCGCGACGTCCACCCGGGCGCGCTCGCGGTGGACATCGAACTCGAACTGGAAGGAGGAGACGTCATCGCCGTCCTTGGCCATGCCCATCAGCAGGTAGATTATGTGGCTGGAGATCTCCTCGGCAGCAACCCCGCGGGTGTTGACCACCGCCCGGCGCCTGGTGACCACGTCGACGCTGCCGCCGTCGATGGTCACCCGCCGGTCGAAGTCGCGGGCGGCGGCGAGCATGGTCCGGGCCAGGTCCAGGGTCTCGGCCATGGTCGTGGCCGCCAGGGCCTCCTCGTGCAGGCCCGGGACCGCCGGCAGCGCGGCCTTCTCGGGCAGCTCATTGGCCTCGTCCGGCATGGTGCATCGCGCGACGGTCACCGCCGCGCCGGCCGCGCGCGCGGCCTCGGCGGAGTCCAGGCTGTTGGTGGAGGCGAAGCCCAGGGCCTTCTCCACGAAGACCCGGACGCCCAGGCCGCAGGAAGTGGCGCTGGAGGCCAGGTGGATGTCGTTCTTCTCGATCTTCACCGAGCGGCTGACCGTCTCGTGCGCGTAGGCCTCGGCCTGGCCGGCGCCCGAGCGCCGGGCGCTCTCGGCGGCCTGGTGGCAGATGGCTTTCAGGTCAGGCATCGCCGTCACTCCTGCTTTCCGGCCACGGTGACTCTGCAGCGGATCGACGGCCCGCCGCCGTCGACCTTGGCGGGCTGCCCCTTGCCGCAGTGGCCCGAGCCCATGGCCCACTCGAAATCGTCGCCCAGGGCGTCGACGGACTTGAGCACCTCGAAGGCCTGGCCGCTCAGGGTCGCGTCGCGGCAGAGCCCGGCGACCTTGCCGTCGCGTATCCGGTAGGTCTCGCCGGCCGAGAACATGAACTCGGCGTTGGCGTCGGCTTGGCCGCCGCCGGAGCCCTTGAGGTAGTAGCCGTCCTTGATGCCGGCGATCAGTTCCTCCACCTTGCCCCCGCCCGGTTCCAGGTAGGTGTTGCGCATGCGGATGAGCGGCTCGTTGTCGTACTCCCAGGCGCGGGCGTTGCCGGTGGGCTCGACGCCGAACCGGGCGGCGGTCTCGAGGTTGTGCAGGTAGCCGCGGAGCACGCCGTTCTCGATGAGCACCGCCCGGCGCGCCGGCGTGCCCTCGTCGTCGAAGGCCATGCTGCCGGCGGCCAGCGGCTTGAGCTCCGATGCGCCGCTGTCGCAGAGGGTGACCAGGTCCCCGGCCACCTTCTGGCCGACCTTGCCGGCGGCGATGCTGCCTGAGAGCACGAAGTCGGCCTCGACGGTGTGGCCGATGGCTTCGTGGCAGAGCAGGCCCACGATCTCCGGGTCCATGACCACCGGGAAGACCCCGCCGTCGGGGTACGGGGCGGAGAGCTTGTCCACGGCCAGGCGGGCCGCGTACCCGGAGATCTCCGCGGGCCGGGCCTTGGCGAGCAGGTCCGACCAGCCGCCGTCGACGCCCACGAAGCGAGCGCCGAAGGACTTCTGGTCGTCCTTCGAGGCCACCGCCCAGACGCCGAACTCCGGCTTGTGGTCCAGCTCGTGGACGCAGACGCCGGAGGAGTTGACGATCCACTTCTCGTCCACGTACTCGCTGTAGGTGGCCGTGGCGCTGGAGACCGCCGGGCTCATCGCGCGGGTCTCGCGCTCGGTCCGGAGGACCAGCTCGAGCTTCTCCTCCAGGGAGTGGGCGGTGACCGGGTCGGCCGGGGCCGCGAGGTGCTCCGCCCTGGCCGGGGCCAGCTGCGGCAGCCGCGCCTTCTCCTGCCGGGCCGAGGACAGGAAGCGGGCGATGGCCGCCGCCTCGGTGATTGCCCGGCCGATGGCCGCGGGATCGACCGTCGACGTGGAGGAGAACCCCCAGGCCCCCCCGGCCAGCACCCGGGCACCCACGCCCTGGTAGGTGTCAACCTTGGCCTGGCGGACCTCGCCCTTCTCGACGGTGACGCGCACCTGGCTGCGCCGGTGCCAGCGCAGCTCGGTCCAGTCCGGGGCCCCGGCCAGGGCTTGGAGCAGCACATCCTTCATGGCATCGCCTCCGTTCGCCAGTCCGCATTCTAGGCACGGCGCCGCGCGGCCGCAACGCCGGGAATGCTCCGGCGGCAGTCCGGAGGCGGGGGCCGCCGGGCGCTGCTATTCTCGGCTTGACTGGGCGTGGCTCTTCACTAGTATTTTACACGGGGGGCCGAGGGGAGACTACCGGGGGGCGAGCTTGTCTACCGCCAGGAAGAAGGGCCTCACCTACCGCGACGCAGGTGTGGACATCGAGGCCGGCGATCAGATGGTCGACCGGATCCAGAAGCTCTGTCAGTCGACCTATGGTCCGCAGGTGATCGGCGGCGTGGGCGGCTTCGCCGCGCTCTTCCAGCTCGACGGCCAGATGGGCCTGCTCGCCAGGAAGATGCGCAACCCCGTGCTGGTCTCCTCGACCGACGGGGTGGGCACCAAGCTCAAGGTCGCCTTCCTGACCGGTGTCCACGACACCGTGGGCATCGACCTGGTGGCCATGTCGGTCAACGACATGATCACCACCGGCGCCACGCCGCTGTTCTTCCTGGACTACTTCGCCACCGGCCGGCTCGACCCGGGCGTCGGCGAGCAGGTGGTCAAGGGCATAGCCGCCGGCTGCAAGCAGTCGCGCTCGGCGCTGATCGGCGGCGAGACCGCCGAGCTGCCCGGCTTCTACGCCGACGGCGAGTACGACCTGGCCGGCTTCGCGGTCGGGGTGGTCGAGAAGCACAAGATCATCGACGGCTCGCACGTGGAGCCCGGCGACGTCGTCCTGGGGATGGCCTCGACGGGGCTCCACTCCAACGGCTACAGCCTGGCCCGCAAGGTGCTCATCGAGCTGTCCGGCTGGAAGCTAGACGAGGATGTCCCCGAGTTCGGGAAGACCCTCGGCGAGGAACTGCTCACCCCCACGCGCATCTACGTGGAGCCGCTCCTCAAGCTCTTCACCGAGTACCGCGTCAAGAAGGTGGTCCGGGCCCTGGCGCACATCACCGGCTCGGGCCTGCCCGGCAACCTCCCCAGGGTGCTGCCCGCCGGGACCGCCGCCCGCGTCAAGAAGGGCTCCTGGCCGGTTCCGCCGGTCTTCACCGCCATACAGCGCATCGGCGGCGTGGCCGAGGAGGAGATGTACAGCACCTTCAACATGGGGATCGGCATGTGCCTGATCTGCCCGGAGTACTTCAGTCGGGCGATCGCCCGCCGCCTGCGGCGGCTGGGGGTGCCGACCTGGCCCATCGGCGAGGTCGTGGAGCGCCCGTCCGGCGCTCCGGACTTCGAGTTCGCCTAGCAGCCCGCGGGAGATCGCATGAAGGTACTAGTGGTCGGAGGCGGCGGCCGCGAGCACGCCCTGGTCTGGAAGCTGGCCCAGTCGCCTCGGATCAAGAAGCTCTGGTGCGCGCCGGGCAACCCGGGCATCGCCCAGATCGCCGAGAATGTGGACATCGGCGCCGAGGACGTCGACGGCCTGCTGCGCTTCGCCCGCTCCGAACGGCCCGACCTGACCGTGGTGGGGCCCGAGGCGCCGCTGGTGGCCGGGATCGTCGACCGCCTGCGCGAGGAGCACCTGCTGGCCTTCGGGCCGGCCAAGCGGGCGGCCGAGATCGAGGGCTCCAAGTCCTTCACCAAGCAACTGGCCCGCCGGGCCGGCGTGCCCACGGCCGATTTCCAGGTCTTCAGCGACCTCAAGCAGGCCGAGTGGTACATCCAGGAGAAGGGCGCGCCCCTGGTGGTCAAGGCCTCCGGCCTGGCCGCCGGCAAGGGCGTGATCATGGCCGAGACCGTCGAGGAGGCCGTCGCCGCAGTGCGCATGTGCCTGGTGGACGGCGCCTTCGGTGCGGCCGGCGCCGAAGTGGTCATCGAGGAGAAGCTGGTCGGCGAGGAGCTCTCGCTCCTGGCCCTGGTCGACGGCGAGACCCTGGCGCTCCTGCCCACCGCCCAGGATCACAAGCGGGTGGGCGACGGCGACTCCGGCCCCAACACCGGCGGCATGGGCGCCTACTCGCCGGCCCCGGTGGCCACCGAGCAGGTCCTGGACGCCGCGGTCCGGGAGATCCTGGTGCCCTCCGTGCACGAGATGGCCAAGAGCGGCCGGCGTTACCAGGGCGTGCTCTACGCCGGCCTGATGGTCACCCCGTCCGGGCCGAAGCTGCTCGAGTACAACTGCCGCTTCGGCGACCCCGAGACGCAGCCCCTGATGATGCGCCTGAAGAGCGACCTGCTCGAGCTCCTGCTCGCCACCGCCCAGGGGCGCCTGGGCGAGCAGACCGTGGAGGTCGACGAGCGGCCGGCGGTCTGCGTGGTGCTGACCGCCCCCGGGTACCCCGGCAGCTACGAGAAGGGCAGGGCCATCACCGGGCTGGACGAGGCTGCCGGGGTGCCCGACACCGTGGTCTTCCACGCCGGCACGACGGTCAAGGGCGGCCGGGTGGTCACCGCCGGCGGACGGGTGCTGGGCGTGACCGCGCTGGGCGGGGACATCGGCCAGGCCGTGGAGCGCGCCTACCAGGCCGCCGGCCGCATCCAGTTCGACGGCGGCGTCCACTTCCGGAAGGACATCGCCGCCCGGGCCATGAACCGCGGGCCGTCGGCGCGCGAGCGGCGCCCGAAATCGCGATGAAGACCAGGATCCTCCGGCTCGACGGCTCGCACGGCGACGACGCCAAGATCCGCAGCGCCGCCCGCGCGGTCCGCGAGGGCCGGCTGGTGGCCTTCCCCACCGAGACGGTCTACGGCCTGGGCACCAACGCCGACGACCCGGCGGCCATGCGCCGGCTCTCCGATGTCAAGCAGCGGGAGCCGGGCAAGCCCTTCGCCATCATGATCCCGGACCACGGCCACATCGAGCGCTACGTCAAGTGCGACGTCTCCCCGCTGGTCTGCAAGCTGACCCGGCTCTTCTGGCCGGGGCCGCTGACCATCGTGGTGCCCCTGCCCTCGGGCGGGACGGTCGGCCTGCGCCTGCCGGACCATCCGGTGGCGCGCGCGCTGGTGGCCTGGGCGGAGTGCCCGGTGGCCGTGCCCAGCGCCAACCCGGCGGGGGCCGAGCCACCGCTCGACGCCGAGTCCGTCCTGCGCTCCCTGGGCGGGAAGATCGACGTGCTGCTCGACGGCGGGCCGGTCAAGCATGGGCAGGCGTCCACCGTCGCGCTGGCCCGCGACTCCGGCGTCGAGGTGCTCCGCGACGGACCGATCACCCAGGCCGAGCTCAGCGAGGCCTCGCGCTACACCATCCTCTTCGTCTGCTCGGGCAACTCCTGCCGCAGCCCCATGGCCGAGGGCTTCCTCAAGAAGATCCTGGCCGTGCGCGGCGGAAACCGCCTGGCCGGCACGCGCGGCCGCATCTACCACGTGCTCTCGGCCGGGACCGGGCTGATCCGCGAGGGCGAGGTCAACCCGCTGGCCCTGGAAGTCATGGCCGAGGCGGGCGTGGACATCTCCGCCCACCGCAGCCGGCCGCTGTCCGTCGGGCTGATCGCCGCCGCCGACCGCATCTACACCATGACCGAGCGGCAGCGCACCAGCATCCTCGAGATGGTTCCCGAGGCTGCCGAGCGGACCGAGCTGCTGGATCCCTCCGGCGACCTGCTCGACCCGGCCGGGTCGGACATCGCCGCCTACCGCGACTGCCGCGACCGGATCGCGGTTCTGGTGGAAAGGGTGGCTCAGCACACATGAGGATCGCCGTCGGCTCCGACCACGCCGGCTTCGAACTGAAGGCCGCGCTCATCGAGGAACTCCGCGCCAGGGGCGCCGAGGTGACCGATTGCGGGACGGCCGGGGCGGCCTCCTGCGACTATCCCGAGTTCGGTGCGGCGGTGGCCGGCATGGTCGCCGACGGCCGGGCCGAGCGGGGCGTGCTGGTCTGCGGCACCGGTCAGGGCATGTGCATGACCGCCAACCGTTTCCCGGCGGTCCGCGCCGCCCTGGTCTACGACGAGATGAGCGCGCGCATCACCCGGCAGCACAACAATGCCAACGTGATCTGCCTCGGCGCCCGGGTGCTGGCTCCGGCCGAGGCGCGGCGCCTGCTGGGCCTGTGGCTGGAGACGCCCTTCGACGGCGACCGCCACCTGCGCCGGGTCAGGAAGATCGATTCGGTCGGTCCCTGTGGCGGCAAGGGGGAATAGGGCATGGCGGGCTTGGCCGGGATGAAGCTGGGCGGCTGCGAGCTCATCGAGGAGATCGGGCAGGGCGGCATGGGCGTGATCTACCGCGCGCGGCAGGTCTCGCTCGACCGCATCGTGGCCGTGAAGATCCTGGCCGAACACCTGGCCCACAACCCATCCTTCGTCGAGCGCTTCCAGCGCGAGGCCCGGGCCATCGCCAAGGTCAACCACCCCAACATCCTGGCGGTCTACGACGTCAGCAACCAGGACGGCCGGCACTTCATGATCATGGAGCTGGTCGAGGGCGGCAGCCTGGCCGAGCTGCTCGAGAAGCAGGGGCTGCTCGACCCCTGGGACGCGGCCGAGCTCATCCGCCAGGCGGCCCGCGGCCTGGAGTGCGCCGCCGCGGCCAACATCATCCACCGCGACGTCAAGCCGGACAACATCATGCTCACCGCCAAGCGGGTGGTGAAGGTCTCCGACTTCGGCCTGGCCAAAGAGCTGGACAGCGCCATGACCGAGACCCAGGCGGTCATGGGCACCCCGGCGTATATGTCTCCGGAGCAGTGCGACGGGCGCGACCTCGACAGCCGCACCGACATCTACTCGCTGGGCGGGACGCTCTACCGCTGCCTGACCGGCCGGCTGCCCTTCGAGGCCGAGACGGCCATGAGCATGATGTACCGGCACAAGCACGTCCCGCTGGTTCCGCCGGGCCAGATCGTGCCCACCCTGCCGGCGTCCCTGTCCGACGTGGTGGTCCGGATGATGGCCAAGGATCGCGCCGAGCGCTTCCAGTCCATGACGGAAGTGGCGCTGGCCCTCGAGGGCCTGCTCCGGACGCCGTCCGGCGCGCCCGACCCCAGCCGGACCATGCCGGTGGGCCTGCCCGAGCCGTCCCCGGCGGGGTCCGGGTTCACGGTTCCGGGGGCGGACTCACGGATCTTCGCCGCCCCGCAGTCCCGGCAGCAGATCATGGACACCGCGGCGCGCTGCAAGAAGGCGGCCAGGGACCTGTCGACGCAGGGCAAGTACGCCCAGGCCGCCCGCGAGCTGCGCCGGCTGCTGGAGGTCTCGCCCGACGACGCCGAGGCCCGCACGGCGCTGCGCGACATCGAGAAGCGCGCCTCCGACAAGCGCATGGCCGGCACCGAGCTGCGCACCCTGATCTCCTCCGGGCACTACGAGGAGGCCCTCAAGCGCTGGAAGGCGCTGGAGGAGGACGTCCGCGACGAGGCCCTGATCAAGCAGATCGAGCACCTCGAGAAGGCGGTGGTCCCGGCGCTGAAGCTGGCCGAGCAGGCCGAAGCCGCGGTCTCCGGCGGGCGGATCGAGGAGGCCGGGGTCCTCTTCCAGAAGGCCCTGACCCTCGACCAGGCCAGCGAGCGGGCCAAGCAGGGCCTGAAGAACGTCGAGCGCACCCGTCAGCGCATCGAGTTCCTGCTCAAGGAGGGCTACGGCCACCGCCAGAACCGGGATTACAGCCAGGCGGTGCTGGTCTGGGAGAAGGTCCTGGCCGCCGAGCCGACCCATGCCCAGGCCCGCCGGCTGATCGTGGAGGCCAGGCTGTCGGCCGCCACCGAGGCCTACGCCGACGAGGACTTCGACAAGGCCGTCAACCACTACGAGGCCCTGCTCAAGATCGAGCCGGACCACGAGGAGGCCAGACAGGCGCTGGCCGAGGCCGTCGTCAAGCGCGACCGCGTCAACGAGCTGCGCAAGGCCGCCCAGATGGCCAAGGCCAAGGGCGACCTGGCGGCCAGCGCCCGGGCCTGGCAGGAGCTCACCGGCATCATCCCCAAGAACCGCGTGGCTCGCGAGGGGCTGACCTCGGCACGCAAGTCGCTCTCCCTCAAGCGCGCCCGGCGGCTGCTGCTGGTGCTCGTCGGGCTGGTGGCCGGGGTCGTGTTCTTCGTGGGCTGGCGCAACTGGAGCGCCCTGGGCGGCGCCCGTGCGGCCCTGGACGCCGGGAACTTCACCGAGGCCCGCGCCAAGGCCAACCGGGTCTGGCTGCCGGTGCTGAAGGCCGAGGCGGCGGACATCGTAGCCAAGGCCAACTTCCGCGAGCACCGCAAGCTGGCCGAGGAGGCCTTCAAGGCCGGGCTCTTCTCCGACGCGGTCCGGGAGATGGGGCTGGCCGTGGACGGATACCGGCAGCTGGGCGACAGCGACCCCAGCATGCTCTCCGGCCTGGAGCACAAGCTCCTGGAGTACCGTTCCAGCGAGGGCGTCGCCCTGGCGCGGATCGACGAGGAGAAGGGCAACTGGTTCGCCGCCATGGGCAAATACATGGCCGCTGCGCGGTTCTCCACCGACGCCGGTCTGAAGCAGGAGGCGGCCGAACTGGACCGCGACCGGCAGTTCTGCTACTGGATGGACGAGGCCGACCGCTGCCTCAAGGACGGCAAGGCGGACGCCGCCCGCAAGGCCTACGAGCAGGCAAAACTGATCCGCCCGTCCGATCCCCGGGTCATCAAGGCCCTGGGCGACCGCTGACCCGCCGGACGGCCAGCCGGAGCGGCGACCGCCGCTCGGGCCGGCCGCCGGCCGCACGACACAGGAGGCCACCCTTGATCATCGACACTCACGTCCATCTCAACCCCCAGGACCGCGGCGGCGACCGGCTGGTGGAGGAGGCCGTCCGGCTGGGCATCGACAAGCTGGTGGTCTTCAACGACTCGGTCTGCGAGCGCCCCAGCTACGACGACGTCCTCAGGGCGGCGGAGAAGCACCCCGACCGGATCATCCCCTTCGCGTACCTCGAGCTAGGCACCCACACCGTCAACGACGTCATGCGCCTGCACGAGGACGGCTTCCGGGGCTTCAAGTGCATCTACCCCAAGGTGGCCTACAACGACAAGTGCCTCTGGCCGATCTACGAGGCCGCCGAGCAGCTCGGCAAGGTCATGCTCTTCCATCTGGGGGTGGTGGCCGTCTCGGACTACAACCGCCTGCAGGACGTCGACTCCGCCCGGATGCGGCCCATCTTCCTGGACGCCGTCTGCCGCCGCTTCCGGAACCTGGTAGTCTGGGGCGCGCACCTGGGCAACCCCTGGTACGAGGAGGCGGCCATGCTCTGCCGCTGGCACCTCAACCTGTACTTCGACATCACCGGCAGTTCGCTCAAGGCCAAGCCGCCGGAGTTCTTCGGGCAGCTGTTGTGGTGGGCCGGCAACAAGCAGTACGGCGACCGCCGCGGCCGGGGCCCCTGGGAGAAGATCCTCTTCGGCACGGACGTGTCCATCGACAAGATGGGCGACGTGATGAACGACTACCGGAAGCTCTTCGAGGGTCTCAAGCTGCCCGAGTCGGACCGCAAGGCGGTCATGGGCGGCACGGCCGCGAAGATCCTGGGCCTGGAAAAGGCCTGAGCCCGGGATGAAGAGCCGGCTGTCCTGGCTGGCGCTGCTCGGGGCGGTCATGGCCCTGGGCTCCTGCACCGCCTACTACGCGCTGTTCCACGACTGGCGCGGCCGGTTCACGGCCGAGCAGCTGACCATGGATGCGCGCGTCTCCGGTTCGGGCCTGGAGCTGGCGCTGCGCAACGTCGGCGGGATAGACCTGGTCGTCCACGACGGACCAGGGCGGGGCAGCCCCTATGTAGTGGTGCTGGAGGGCGAGGGAGCGCCGGCAGGCGGCTTTCCGGCCGCCTTCCAGGCGCCCCCCGGGCGGTCGAGGATCCTCCGCCGCGGGGAGCACCTGGTCTGGACGCAGAGCCTCCGCTCCCTCTTCCCCGACGCCCCTCCCGGGCGGTACACCCTGCGGGCCGCCTACGACCCGTCCGCCGCGGCCAAGCGCGGCGACCCCTGCGCCCTGGAGCTGACCCTGGGCCGGGCCGAGGCCGCGCCCCTGGCGGTCACCGTTCCGGCGGGGAAATAGAGCTGGGGTACCTGCCAAACTGCCAACTTCCTTGTGCGTCACGGCACTATTCCGTGGCCAAGTTTCCCGGCCGCGAGCTTGACGGATGTGGTTAAATGAGGCATACTTAAATACGCATGGAAGGAGAGTGTGCTCCATGTTGAGGATCGTTGCTGCTATTCAGAAGGCGCTCCCCCTTGCAGTGGCCATATTGGCTGGTCTGGTGTTGTTTGCCAACAATGCCCCGGAAGCTCTTGCCGGTGAGTACAAAACCTATACCACACTGGCTGGCCCCGTGGAATCGCCGGGAGCCGTAGACGGTACCGCAAGTGTCGCAAGATTCCATGACCCAAGTGGTGTTGCTGTAGATCTGGCTGGCAACGTATATGTGGCTGATACCGGCAACAGCGTTGTTCGCAAGATATCCCCAGCTGGCGAAGTGACAACTTTGGCTGGACTAGCTCCGAACCAGGGGCTACAGACGGATGGCAGGGGCCATGTTGCGCGGTTTGGGCTTCCTGGCGGCGTGGCTGTGGACCCGAACGGGAATGTATACGTAGCCAATACGTCCAAGCAAACGATTCGCAAGATTACCCCGGCAGGCATAGTAACGACCGTGGCAGGGTCATCAGGGATCGTTGGGAGCGCTGATGGGACAGGCGGCCAGGCTCGGTTCTACTGGCCCTTCGGGATTGCGGTTGACGCGAACGGCATAATATACGTGGCAGATTCCTTTAACCATACTATTAGGAAGATCTCGCCGACGGGGGAAGTCTCGACTTTGGCGGGCATGGCGGGGCAGTCAGGAAGCGGGGATGGGGTAGGCGCCGATGCGCGGTTCTTCAGCCCCGAGGGCATAGCTCTAGATGCTGGCGGCAACGTCTATGTTGGTGATACAGGGAACGGTAGGATACGAAAGATAACACCAGCTGGAGTCGTGACCACTCTTGCCGGCGTAGGCAGCCCTAGAGGTCTGGCTGTTGATGTTGGTGGCAATGTCTATGTGGCCAATACCGAAGCTCATACGGTGTCCAAGATCACCCCTGCCGGGGTTGTGTCAACTTTGGCCGGACTATCAGGCGTGTACGGTAGCGAGGACGGTGCAGGGAATGCGGCGAGGTTTCTTTCACCAAAGGGCGTGGCCCTTGATCTCAATGGTAACGTCTACGTGGCCGACACGGGCAACAACCTGATCAGGAAGATCACTCCGGCAGGCGTGGTATCGACGTTGGCGGGCCTGGCTGGAAGTGTTGGGAGTGCTGACGGTGTTGGCGGTGCTGCGCGTTTCAGAGTACCGCAGGGTGTGGCTGTCGATAGCAGTCGTAATGTATACGTGGCCGATCGCGCCAACTACACTGTTCGCAAAATCACTCCGATCGGCGAGGTCACAACGTTTGCCGGCTTGGCGCAACAGAGCGGCAGCGCGGATGGAACTGGCAGCAACGCAAGATTCGCTGTGCCCTGTGGGGTAGCCGTGGACGCGTCCGACAATGTTCTTGTGGCCGATACGGGGAACCACACGATCCGCAGAATTACACCTGCAGGTGTGGTCACCACCCTGGCAGGCTTGGCAGGCAATAGCGGAGATGTTGACGGGACTGGTACTGACGCGCGCTTCGATAGTCCAACCGGTCTGGTTGTGGGTCCAGACGGCAACATTTACGTGGCTGACTCGGCCAATGGCAAGGTGCGCAAGGTAACCCCGGCAGGCGTGGTTACGACGTTGGCGACAGCTGCGGGCGTGCGTATAGCGGCCGATGCCGCGGGCAACCTGTACATGACCCACCCGTCTCAGAATGTGATCCGTAAGGTCACCTCCGCCGGGGATGTTTCCGTTTTTGCTGGCAGCTTAGGCTCTTCCGGGAGCATTGATGGCACGGGCAGTGCCGCATACTTCAACGGTCCCAGTGGTATTGCTGTTGACAGCGCCGGGGCCATCTACGTAACAGACGCCGGTAACCACACAATACGCAAGATCACAGCTGCTGGAGAGGTGACAACCGTGGCCGGCACTGCGAGCCTGACATCTAGCGTCTATACCGCAGGAAACGATCCCGGGACCGACGGATATGCGAGGTTTGATTCTCCTTGTGGCATCGCCGTGGATACGAACGGCAGTCTGTATGTGGCCGATCAGGCAGTTCATGCGATTCGCATAGGTGCGGCCGGCATAGCTGACACCGCCTCGATTGACCAAGCCGCTGGAAGCCTGGGCGCGTTGCGGCAACTGGACGCCGCCCCCCAGACGGCGTCATCCTGGCAGTGGAGCATTATCCGCCGGCCAGCAGGTTCCACGGCCACTTTGTCATCATCAACCGTTCGCAACCCCACGTTCACTCCTGATGTGGCCGATCTGTATCGCTTCAGGTTGGTGGCCACTGATGCTGCCGGCAAGAGTTCGATTACGACCGTCGATCTTACGGTTACGGGTTCGGCTATCGTCGCATCCGCCGGCCCTGGAGGTTCCATAAGCCCCTCGGGCGTTGTTTGGGTTGCGCAGGGTGAAGGGCAGTCCTTCGCGATCACTCCTGGCGCCAATTACGCAATTGCGGAAGTGTTGGTGGACGGCGTGTCCGTTGGCGTAGTCAGCAGCTACTCATTTGCCAACGTTGTCGACAATCATACTATCGTTGCCTGTTTTCGCGAGAAACCATTGGCGATGGGCAGAAGCCCCCTGACTCCTGATACGTTGGCTGGAGCAGATCACCCTGTCCGGGTGCGGGACGGGGTTGCAGAGGCCGCAAGGTTCTTCTGGCCTCGTGGCCTGGTTGTGCGCGCCTCCGGGGATATTTACGTCGCCCAAGTAGGGTGTGTAAGGAAGATATCCAACTCAGCCGTGGTGACGACCCTGGCCGGGTTTCCGCGTTCCAGCGGGGCCAGCAGTGTAGATGGACGAGGAGGGGCTGCCAGTTTTGGTGAACTCTACGGAGCAGTCGCCGATTCCAGCGGCAACATATACGCTTCGGAGTATGAGGCTCACGTTGTACGCAGAATAGCCCTGGACGGGACCGTAACAACATTTGCGGGTAGCCCAGGAGTCTCTGGCAGCGCCAATGGGGCCGGTGCTGCGGCACGTTTCTTGTGTCCGCAAGGAATGGCCATCGACAGTGCCGACAACATCTACCTGGCGGATTGCGGCAACCACACCATCCGCAAGATCACTCCGGCTGGAGATGTGAGCACCGTTGCCGGTGCGGCGGGTGTTGCCGGATATGTGGATGGAGCTGCGCCTGACGCTCGGTTCAAGTGGCCAAGAGCCGTAGCGGTCGACGGGGCCGGCAATCTGTATGTCACCGATTCCGGGAATGCGGTGATCAGGAAGATATCCACCTTGGGAGCCGTGTCCACGATTGCCGGCTCAGCCGGCAACAGAGGATCGGCCGACGGCCAGGGGGGCGATGCACGCTTCTATTCCCCGACAGGAATCGCGGTGGACGGCGCGGGAGATCTTTATGTCTCTGATTGCGTGAATAATACCGTTCGAAAGATCACTGCGGCTGGCGAGGTGACAACCGTGGCGGGCCTTGCAGGCAGTTCCGGCTGGCGGGATGGCGTAGGCGTCAACGCGCGGTTCTGCGATCCTGCGGGGCTGGCATTGGATGGTTCCGGCAATCTCTACATTGCCGAGTTCACTAACTGCACGATCAGGAAGATGACTCCGGCCGGTACCGTGACAACCGTAGCCGGTTCTCATGCCAGCCACGGCAGCCAGGACGGCATTGGCAGACAGGCGCAATTCTATTATCCGAAAGGCGTTGCTGTGGACAATACAGGCAACCTCTTCGTCGCCGATGGCAACAATCATACCATACGCAAGGTTACCCCAGCCGGAGAGACAAGCACACTTGCAGGACTGGCTGGTGCGTGGGGGACTGCCGATGGAGTAGGTGACGCCGCGCGTTTCAACTCTCCACAGGGTGTTGCTGTTGATGTTGACGGAAACGTCTTCGTTGCGGACACCGAGAACAATAGGATACGGAAGATATCTGCCGTCGGTGTGGTTACGACCTACGCCGGCAGTTCCCCCGGGTTCTTCGACGGGCCTTGTATTGATGCCCGTTTCGACCATCCCACCGGGGTGACGGTTGACAATGCCGGCAACGTCTATGTGGCCGACAGTAACAATCTCAAGGTTAGGAAGATATCGACGGAAGGCGCTGTAACCACTCTGGCGACTCTTTGGGCCTCCCCCAAAGCTGTCGCCGTCGACAACTCCGGAAATGTCCTGGTAGCGTGCACCCATGTTGTCTTTCGTGTGACTCCTTTGGGGGAGATCAGCGCCCTTGTGGGCGAGACTGGGGCGGTGCGCGACGGTCTTGGAGACCGTGCCGGGGTAGGGAATGCCGACGGCATTGCAGTGGATACTGATGGGAACGTATATGTTTCGGACAGCGATGCGATTAGGCATATAGGGGCTATCGGACTGGTCCGCACCGTCTTGGGCAACGAAGCTCAAGGCGCCACTGCTTTTGGAAGTGGAGGGGAAACGCGCGCGGGGCTCATAGGTGTGGCGGCCGATCCAGGAGGCAGAGTCTATGTTCTGCAGCGCGGGCCTGGCGCCCTCTTGAAGGCGACGCCAGGCGTTGCTGCTTCGGTAACTATTGACCAAGGCAATGCCACGGTCGGGGAGGCGAGGCAACTCAATGTGGTCGGAGAGGAGACCACGGCCTGGGATTGGACTTTGGTGCGCAGGCCTACGGGTTCCTCCGCCACATTGTCATCCAACTCAGCCAGGAATCCAACTTTCACTCCTGATGTTGCTGACATATTCACCTTTAGGGTGGTGGCCAGTGCTGCCAACGGCAGGAGGTCGGTAACGACCGTTGACTTGGTGACAACGGGGGCGCATCATGCGCCGGTTGCCAGCAACAAGAACCTTGTCACAGATTATGACACCTGCGTGATTTTCCAGTTGGACGCCACAGATGCAGATGGCGATGCCCCTAACTATTGGCTCGTTTCATGGCCAGAACATGGCGTGCTGGAGGGAAGGAACGGTTCCTGGATATACTACCCTGAGGCTGGCTACGTTGGGACAGACAGCTTCATGTTTCGGGCCACGGATGGCCATCTGAACTCCAACGTTGCCACGGTTAGCATCACTATCACGGCGCCGAACCATGCGCCGCAGATCTCTTCGTTCAGTCCCGCCAATCCGGCAACGGTAGCCGTGGGTGCGACGCAGGCCTTCAGCGTCGAAGCCTGGGATTCCGACGGGGACGCGCTTACCTATGCGTGGAAGATCGACGGCGAAAATGTCCCGGTAGTGACGGACACTCTGAGCTACAGTCCGGTCTTGGCTGACATCGGCAGCCATACTCTTGTTGTCACCATCTCCGATGGACGTGGTGGCACTATTGCACAGACATGGAATGTCACCGTCCCAAATACTGCTCCAGTGGCCGATGCCCAGGCGGTGACCACCGCTGAGGATGTGGCCAAAGTCGTCACGCTGACCGGGTCGGATGCCGAGGGCGCCGTGTTGGCCTTTGCAGTGGTTGTCGGGCCGGCTCATGGTGCGCTTTCAGGGACTGGCGCGACCCGTACGTACACCCCATCTGCGGACTACAACGGCCCGGACAGCTTTACGTTCAAGGTCAACGACGGTTTGTTGGACTCTCCGACTGCCACCGTCTCGATAACGGTTACCGAAGAGAGCGACGCCCCGGTAGCCAACGCGCAGAGCGTGAGCACGGCGGTGAACGTGGCCAAGGCGATCACGCTGGTGGCGACGGACGCGGACGGGGACGATCTGACGTACGCGATCGTTGCCGGTCCGGCGCACGGCACGCTTTCCGGCGGCGGAGCGAGCCAGACGTACACGCCGGTGGCCGGCTACAGCGGTGCGGACAGCTTCACGTTCAAGGCCAACGACGGGGCGGCCGACTCCAACGTGGCGACGGTGTCGATCACGGTGAGCGGAGCTAGCGGGGCGGTCAAGGTCTGGGGTTACAACAACTCCGGCCAGCTGGGGCTGGGCACCACGACGACCGCCAAGTCGCCGGCGGCGGTGCCCGGGCTGAGCGGCGTTGCCTCTCTGGCGGCCGGTGAGTTCCACACGCTGGCGGTGATGGCCGACGGCACGGTCATGGCGTGGGGGGCGAACAAGTACGGTCAACTGGGAGACGGGACGCTGACGGGCCGGAAGACGCCAGTGGCGATCGCCATGCCCGGGGGGCTGAAGGCAGTGGCGGCCGCTGCCGGGCAGTACCACTCTGTGGCGCTGTTGGAGAACGGCACGGTGGCCGTCTGGGGCTACAACGCCCACGGGGAGCTGGGACTGGGGACGACAGTCACGGTCAAGGTGCCGACGATCAACGCGCATGCCGGTCTGGCTGCCGGGGTGACAGCGGTGGCGGCCGGGCGCAATCACACGCTGGCGCTCCTGAACGGCGGCGGGGTGATGGCCTGGGGCTACAACAACCGCGGCCAGCTTGGCAACAACTCGACGACGACCAGCAAGGTGCCTGCGGCGGTAAGAGACCCGACCGGACTGGCGCCGCTGTCCGGTGTGGCGGCAATCTCGGCCGGTGGCTACCACAGCATGGCGCTGGTGGCTGGCGGCGAGGTGCGGGCCTGGGGCTACAACGCCACCGGTCAGCTGGGCGACGGGACGGTGACGAACCGCAAGCTGCCTGTGGCGGTTTCGGGGCTGAGCGGTGTGAGCGCGGTGAACTGCGGGCTGTCACACACGCTGGCGTTGCTGGGTGACGGGTCGGCGCGGGCCTGGGGTGCGAACAAGTACGGGCAGCTGGGCAACAACTCGACTGTCACCAGCAAGGTGCCGGTGGTGGTTTCCGGTTTGGCCGGCGTTTCTCGGATCGCCAGCGGCCTCAACCACAACCTCGTGCTGCTGACCGACGGGACGGTCAAGGTCTGGGGTTACAACAGCTACGGGCAGTTGGGACTGGGCACGACGACGCTCAGCAAAGTGCCAGTGACAGTGCCCGGCCTTTCGGGCGGCGCAGTTCCGGCCGCCGGTGGCAGCCAGAGCATGGTTGTCACCGTGCCCTAGCGCGGCACAACCTAGCCTGCATCCGCGCAGCCGGTGCTTGCCTGCTGCCCCTTGCCTACGGCAGAACGCTCTTAGAACTGCTCCACGGGTGGCTTGACCGGCGGGACGTGCACTGGCGGCGGCGGCTTGACCGGCGGGGCCGGGCCGCCTCCCTGGGCCTGGGGCAGGCCGGCCAGTCGGCGGACTGTCGCGCGGTCGCGGATGCCGGTCAGCTCCTGGACGATGTTCTCCGCCCGGCCGGCCACCTCCAGATCCTTGCTGTCGAGCAGACCGGCCATGGCCGTCAGACACTTGGGGCCGAGCTCCTTCAGCTTCCGGCTGGCCGCCTCGCGCTTGTCGAACTCGGCGGCGCCGAGCTCGGCGGCGGCCGCGGCGATGGCCTTGCGCTCCTCGTCGGAGACCGGCGCGCGCGCCGGGTCGGCCAGGGCCAGCACCGCCCGGTCCTGGACCAGGCGCTTCTCCAGCCCGCCGGCACCCTGCATGCCCACGCTGAGGTTGCCCGGCCCGTAGGCCTGGATGATCCAGCTCATGTCGCGGTGGGGGTTGCCGGACTCGTGGCACCACACGAAGCTGCGGCCGGCCTTGACCGCCCGGTCGGGCAGCTGGCCGATGGCCTCCACCACGTACTCCTTGCCGCTGGTCGGGCAGCTCCGGCCGGCCGCCCCGGCGCGGAAGTCCGGGCCGAGCTCGTCGAGGGAGCCCGGCAGCCGGCCGCCGTTCCTGCGCGAGAACTCGCGGGCGGCCGCGGACAGCGCCTCCAGGCGCTGCTGGCAGGCGGTGCGCTCCATCTCGGCGGCCATGCGGTCGAGCTCCCCGAGCGCCGGGGCCAGGAGGACCGCCTCCATGGGCCCGGTGCAGCGCAGGGTGAGCCCGGTCCTGGTGACGCTCAGAGCGGCGGCCCCGTGGGCGTCCTCGGCCAGCAGCTGGCCCCAGGGCTCGCGGCCGGCGGCGCGGCGCAGCGCTCCGGAGGGCATGAAGGCCGTGGCGCCCCGGTCGGCGCCCAGCGCCTCGCACTGGGCCTTCCAGGCCGGCGAAGCCCCCATGGTCTTTCCGGCGGCGGCCGCGGCCACGACGTTCTGCAGCAGGTCCTCGTCCTCCCCCAGGACCACGGCGCGGCCGACGCGGGCGGCCCGGAGCGCGCCGCCCTTCTCGCCTCCGACCTGTCCGACGGTCCCGTCCTTGACCTTGAGCACGTCCATGAGCTTCCGGGCGGAGGCGTCGTCCCGGGCGGCCAGGACCATGCCGAACTCCGCGTCCTCGCCGCCGGAGACGAAGCAGCCCAGGTCGCCGCTCAGGAGCGGCAGGAGGTCCTTCTCCAGGCCGGCCCCCAGGGCCTGCGTGAACCCCTTGTCCATCTCCTCCAGTCCGCGGGCGATCTCGTCGCGGCCCTCGTCGCCTCCGCCGCCGCCCAGCGGCCCCACGGCCAGCAGCCTGGCCTTGAGGGCCTTCCAGGCCTCCGCCGGGTCGCCCAGTCCGGCCGAGGCGAAGAAAGTGGCGTCGGCTGGGACGGCCGCGGCCACACAGTCGTCGGCGGCGCGCACCCGGCCGAGGACGTCGCCCAGCGGGTTCCAGGGGAAGTACTCGACGTGGGCCTCGAAGGGCACCGGCCCATCGCCCAGCGCGCTGCCCAGGCCGGCCCATCGGTAGCTGGGCAGGGCCAGGGCGGTCAGGATCGGCTGGCCTTCGTCGGCGTCGTGGTCCTCGAGCATGCCCACGGCACAGAGCGCCTCGGCATTGAAGTAGGCCCAGAGCGGGCGGTTCCCGAAGCGCTTGGCGCAGTCGGCGAAGCCCGGCGAGGATTCCAGGGCGCCCTGCCCGCAGGCGGCCACGTCCAGGGCCTGGCGGACGCGCGATTCGAAGGGCGAGAGCAGCACGGTGCTGCCGACGGCCGCGGCCACGACGGTCTTGCGCTGGCCGTTCATGCTCACCGGCAGGAGGCAGAGCTCGGTTCCGCGGTGCGGCGCGAGCTTCTTCGGGCCCTGGGCTCCCCCCAGGAGCTTGAGGAAGGCGGCCGGGTCGCCCACCTCCACGGCCGCCAGCGGCTCCGGCGGCCATGAGATCGGCGGGTAGACGGCCAGCCTGATCGCCCGGATCTGGGCCAGGGCCTGCCGGATCTCCTTGGCATCGCCTCCGCCCTGGAGGGCCAGCTGCCTGGCGGCCATGTCCCCGAGGCGGGCCATGCCCTTGGCCGCGGCGTTCCGGTCGCCCCACACCTTGAAGGCGGCCAGCTTGGCCTCCAGCACCCCGGCCTCGCGGAGCTCGACGTAGGCCAGCGGGTTGCGCGGGAGGAAGTCCCGCGGCGACTTTACCGTCAGCGGCCCCTCCGCGGGCGGGGTGGTGGGCGCGTCGGCGCCGACGGCGGCCGAGCGGACGGCCAGGATGCCGCCGAGAACCAGACATCCGATGGGGAGCAGGCAGAGCAGCTTGCGGCGCATAGCGGGGCTCCTTCAACTGCCGGGCGGACCGGCCCGGTGGCAGGGATTATGGCCAGGCGGTTCCGGCGCGCAAGCGCGCCCGGACGACGATTTCGATGCCGAAGGTCTCGGTGGTCTCCGTGAAGATCAGGAAGCGGGAGCGCGCTTCGTTGACGGCCAGCACCGGGCAGAGGTCGGCCCGCCCGCTGCGCAGCGCCTCTTCGGTGTCAGCCCGGTCGGCGGCATAGCCTTCCCCCCGGGAAGAGTCTAGTCGCCGCCGACCGGGCCGCAAGTGGCGGGATCAGGCCGGGAGCTACTTGCCCGACCCGGAGCCTGCCTTGGCGCTCTCCCCCATTGCCTCGAAGAGCTGACGGATCTGGTCCTGCCAGCCGCCGTGGTTCGGGCGCAGCGGCGAGCCGCCACCGACGCGCACCTCGCGCTGCCACATTTCGGTTAGCAGCTTGCGGTAGGCGGCGACCTTGTCCTGGCCGAGCGCGGCAGCCTTGACGTCGATGGCCTCGCTCAGGGCCACCAGGGCCTCGGCGAACTGGATGCCCTCGCAGAAGGCCTCGTAGCGCAGGGTGGTTGTCGGCCCTTCCGGCGCCGGGCGGAGCATGCACTTCAGGCTGGGTTCGCGCTGGGCGCAGCTGGAGTGCGGCCAGCGGTTGTAGATGGTCCGCACGCTGCCCACTCCGCCGCTTCCGGCGGATGGCTTGGCCATGACGTCGAAGAAGTCCAGGCATATGCGGCCGACCCCGCGGGTGCGGCGCATCAGGGCGGTCATGCCCGTCTCGCGGTACCAGCTGAGGGCCACGCCGTTGTCGTGGTTGCCCATGCGCTCGTAGTCGGTGCCAGGCCACCAGCGCTGCTTGTAGTAGGGCTGGGCCGGCTTGGCGCCCTCCAGCGGTGTGCCGTAGCAGAACTCGTGGAGCACGGTCACTCCGCCGCCGGGCAGCCCGTCGGGTTTCTCGCTGTAGGTGCCGCTGTGGCAGCCCCGCATCCACTTGGCCCCGCCGGGGAAGATCTCATTGAACATCCTGAAGACTTCCTTGGGCGCGGTGCCGTCGGAGAGGATGCCCAGGATCATGGCCTTCTCGAGCCCCCGCTTGGCCAGCCGCTCCTGGAGCGCGTCGAGCAGCGGCTTCCAGAACTTCTTGGCCTCCTCGGTGTCGAACTTGGGCACCTGCAGGTGCGAGCGTTCGCCGGTCTTCTCGTCGATCACCGTGACGGTGTTCTCCTGGTCGGCGGCGCGGGTCTCCCAGCCGCCGGAGTGCCAGATGTGGACGGCCACGTAGTCGAGCTTGAAGTACTTCTGGGCCAGGTCCATGTAGCGGTCGAAGACCTTGAAATCGTAGCTGTAGCTGCCGTCGGCCTTCTTCACCCAGTAGACCATGCCATCGTCGTTGCCGAACTGGGTCTTGTCGACCACGGCGACGTTGACCAATCGGTTGCCGACGCGGCCCAGGAGCGCGAAGCTCTTCTCCATGAGCTTCCAGTGCTCCTCGGACCACTCCGGGACCTTGTACTGCATGGCCAGCGAGGTCGGCGACTGGTAGACGCCCACGTACGTGCGGTAGTCCTTCGGGTCCGGCAGGGTCCAATCGGCGATGTTCAGTTCGACCGGAACCTTGACGTCGGCGGTCCCGGGCACGGTTACGGTCAGGTCGCCGCGGTAGTCGCCGGCCGGCGCGTCCCGGGGGACGGTCACGCGCAGGAGCACCGGCTGGACCGCGCCGCCGTTCTTGAAGACGGCCACCTCCGCCGGCGCCTCAGTCTGCAGGCCATCGAACCAGGTTGGCTGGCCGTAGAAGCTCTTGTCCGGCAGGGCGTAGAGCAGTTCGGTTCCAGCCGCGGGGATGGTTCCGCCTCCCTTGGCGGCCTTGAGGTCGCCGGGCGTCACCTTGAGGCCCTTGATGGGCGCGTCCGAGCCGATCACCACCTGGCCCAGGAAGACTCCGTTCTTCGCGCCGACGATGCGCACGGGCCGGAGCCCCTCCCCGGAGTCGCCGAAGTCCATTGGGCTGATGCGGTCGTTGGTGTTCTCGGTCCAGACCTGCACTCCCTTGGGCCGGGCGACGTTGGGGGCCGCCCCGGTCCCGGCGGCCTGCAGGCGCAGGTCGAAGATGTTGATCGGCTTCCAGAACGGCTTGGTCCCCCCCTCGGGGGCCTTGAACCAGCGCAGGGCCTCGAAGGGGTATTCGCAGCGCCGGACCTCGACGGTGAGCAGGTTCTGGCCCTTGCGGATAGCGTCGGCCGGGAGTCTGATCGGTCCGAGCACGCGGGTGCGGTTGGCGCGGCGGGTCTCGGCGTCCTTCTTGGCCTCGCCCTGCACCCGGCCCCAGCTGTATTCGTGATCCCCGAATGGTACGATCACGCCCTTGTCGTCCAGGTAGACGTCCTTGGGGTACATCTCCGCCGGGGTTTCCGGGGCCAGTTCTCCGGCGGGCAGGTGCTGCCGGGCGACTTCCTTCCCGTTCAGGAGGACGCGCACGCCGCCGTAGTACTTGATGGTCAGGTAGAGGCCTTGGACCGCCGCCGGGTCGGTGACCTGGAAGCGGCCGCGCAGGGAGAGCGCCGCGCTGGAGAATCGCCCGAAGGCGTTGGGCGCGAGCCAGGTGAGGCGCGAGCGCGGCCAGCTGAAGTCGTCAAAGGAGTCAGCGTCCCAGCCGGCCGGCGGCGGGGGGCTTGCCTGCTGGTCGACTTCGCTATAGGGCGGTGGCACCTCCCGACCCACCAGCGACTTGGGCGCGGAGGCCTCCTGCCCGGCGGCCTTGAGGGCCTCGACCGGGATGACCGGCTTGCGCAGGGTCAGGAACCAGCGCCAGTAGCTTTCGGGGCTGAGGATGTCGACGGCTCCGGCCGGGACCGCCTCGGTCTTGGCCGGTTCGCCTGCCAGGGCCCCCGCCGCGGCCAGGCTCCAGATGATCGTGCAGGTCAGGAACAAACGCATGATGGGCCTCCTGTCGCAATTGGTTGAAGGTGGATGGTGGAAGGCGCAGAGCAAGGGAAACGTGTTTCCGGACCTTCCGTCATCCACCCTCCACCTGTCACCCGGTTCTCACTTCACCTCGAACGTCTCCTCCGCTGCGTGCTCGAAGCGGATCACGCTGATCCGGCGGCTGTCCGGGTCGCCGACGTAGACCTTGCCGCCGGCGACCGAGACGAAGGCCGGCCAGGCAAAGGCGATCTCCGGCTCGGGCACCTTGCTGCCCGGCCCGGCGCTGTCGGCGTTGCCGTAGCGGCCGATGCGGGCGATCTGGTTGCCGCCGGCGTCGAGCATCTCCACCGAGAAGCGGTACGGGTTAGGCGCGAAGACCCGGCCGTACTCGTCGGCGGCCAGCCGCGCGGTCATGCAGATGCAGGACGGGTCGCCCCAGTTGGTGTCGGAGGTCGGCACCGGCCCGTAGCCGGCGTAGCGCCACTTCATGCCGGCGACCTTGAGGTCGCGGCCCAGGTAGCCGGTCTTGAGAGCCACGGCGTCGGCCGGGGCCTCGGCCAGCGTCAAGGTCGGCGCCGCGTTCTTGTCCGGCACCGGCATGGAGTTGCCGTAGAAGACCCCGCCCTCCGGGCCGAACTTCATCACCGAGCCCCAGTGATAGAGGTACGGGTTGTAGTAGAGGTAGTGCCAGGGCGGCTCGCGCTTGAACTTCCGCCACCAGACGTAGGGCTCGATCAGCACCTTGCCGGCGAAGGCCTCCGGCACCGGCTTGTCCTTGGGCTTGACGTTGACGCCCACGTAGACGTTGCCGGCGGCGTCCACGCCCAGGCCGCAATCGCCGGTGCCCAGGCCGTTCACGAGCGGCGTCTTCTTGGGCTTGCCGTCCGGGCCGAAGACGTCGACCACCGCGCCGGCCCCGCCGCCCGCGCCCGCGCCGACGTTGCAGGAGCGGATCAGGTAGATGTCGCCGTTCGGCGCCACACAGTGTCCGCGCAGACCCATGTCCGGGCCGTAGCCGCGGTAGACGCCGGTGGCGAGCTTGTGCGAGCCGGTAGCCGCGAAGGGCAGCGGCTTGCCGTCGGGCGCATAGCGGGACATGGAGTTCGTCCCGTAGCCGTCCATGATGTAGATGTTGCCGTCGCGGTCGAGTGCCGGGTCGGTGCCCTTGAGGCCCAGCGGACTGATCTTGTTGCTCTTGAGGTCGAGCGTGAAAAGGCCGCCGGACTTCTCGCGGACCAGCACCCGGTCACGGGCCGGGTCGGCGGCGATGAACATCGGGAAGGCCAGTCCGTTGGAACTCGTTATGGTCGCGCCGACCTCCAGGGCCGCGCCCTTGTCGAGCAGCTGGACGATGCCCCTGCCTGACTCGCCCCAGATCCGCGCGGGCGTTGACTCAGGGTCGAGTGCGATGGCCGAGATCCCGGCCTCGATCCGCGCCAACTCCTTGGGCTCGCCCTTGCCCCACGGCGAGAACTTGCTGACCCGGACCGGGGGAATCTTCTCGTTGCGGTCGGCCGGACACTTGCGGCTGACCGTGTAGATCTCGCCGGTGCCGTTGTGCACGGCCACCTCATAGGGGTGTTCGACCGCGAACTTGCCGAGGAGCTTGCCGTCCTTGTCGAAGACCATGACGCGGTTGTTGCCGCGGTCGCAGACGTAGAGGTTCCCGGCTTTGTCGACGGCCAGACCCTGGGGGTTGTTGAAGTGCGCGTCGTCGGCGCCGGACTCGCCGAGCTTCCCCAGGAATGGCGCGCCGAGCTCCTTGTCGGACCACTTGACGCGGTAGACGGCGTGCGGCTGGCTCTTGTCGTAGAGCTTGAAGGTGGTGAGGTAGACGTATTCGCCGTCGGGGCTGACCGCCAGATGGTCGTAGAAGTTGTGGTCGCGCTCGCCGGCGCCGCCCATGAAGCCGATCGGCGCGCGGAGCTGTGGGCCGACGAAGCCCACGCCCTCGGGCGCGCCGCCCTCCGGATGCATGGCGAGCAAGTACCGCGGCGGCCCGTGCTCGGCGATGGTGCCCACCGCACTGAAGAGCACCAGGTGGCCCTTGGGGTGCCACGCCGGCGTCTGGGTCTTCACCCCGGCGAAGAGCGGTACCAGGCTGCCGCAGTGGCCGCTGGCCACCATCGGAAAGCGTTCGCCGTCGACCTCCAGGCCGAAGACGCCGGCGGCACGCTCCTTGGGGGTGTTCGCCGGATAGGGCACGATGGTCCGGAGGTACTTGCCGTCCTTGTCGAAGACCCGGATGCCGGCCCGGCCCCAGCCGCGGTCGCTGTCGATGACGAAGAGTTCGCCGCCCTTGCCGACGACCATGCCGGCGACCGAGGAGCCCAGGGTGGCCCCGTCCCAGCCGGCGATTCTCTCGAACTTCGGCTTGGCGCCCAGCGAAACGCGGGCCTTGAAGGGCCCGCCGGCCGCGGGCTTGCCGGCGTCATCCTTGCCGTCCCAGACGACCTCCTGGGCGAGGGCGTCCTTCTTGAAGGGCTCGGGCGCCGACTTGCCGAGCAGGCCCGCCGCCAGGTGGCGGACGACCTTGCCGTCGGCGGCGAGCACCGCCACCTCGACGTCGGTCGGCGCGGAGACGGCGAAGCTGATCTTCGCGCCGTCGCCGGCCTTGGCGGCCGTCGGCTTGGCGGTGAAGGAGGGCTCGCCGGCGGCCGACCAGGCGGCGCAGAGTGTGGCGCACAGAAGGGAGGCTGCTAGGGTAGTTCTCATCCGTCTCCAGTTCCTTATGTCAGACTAGTCGGACTGGTCCGACCAGTCTGACCGGTCGGACCGACGAAGGGGCGTTCACTTCAGCTCGCACATCTCCTCGGCCACATGCTCGAACTTCACCACTGTCACGCGGTGGTTGACCGCGTCGGAGATGAAGATCTTCCCGCCGCCCCAGGACACGAAGGCCGGCCAGATCAGGCCGATCTCCGGCTCGGGGACCTTCGATCCCGGACCGGCGCTGTCGGCGTTGCCGTAGCGCCCGATCCGTGCGATCGGGTTGCCGCCGGTGTCGAGCATCTCCACCGAGAAGCGGAAGACGTTGGGTACGTAGACCCGGCCGTAGGGGTCGGCCGCCAGGTGCGAGTTGTAGCAGACGCAGCCCGGGTCGCCGCTGGGGCCGTCGGTGCCGGGCACCGGGCCCATGCCGGGGTGGCGCCACTTGGCGCCGGCCACCTTGATCTCGGCGCGCAGACAGGAGGTGCGCAGGCTGACCGCGCCGGCCGGGGCGGCCTCGAGCTTGTCGGCCGGCCGCGCCTCGAACTTGGGGTCCTTGAGCAGGCCCTGGTTGTGACCGTAGAAGACGCCGCCCTCTGGGCCAAATTTGAAGACCGAACCCAGGTCGAAGAGGTAGGGGTTGCAGTACGGGTAGTCCCAGGGGGCCTCGCGCTTGGCCTTCCACCAGACCCAGGGCTTGTCCGGGACCTTGCCGGTGAACTCCGCAGGCAGGGGGGCATCGGCGGGTTTGAGATTCTCGCCGACGTAGACGTTGCCGGCCGCGTCCACGGCCAGGCCGGAGCCAGTGCCGCTCAGGCCGTCGACGAGGTCCTCCTTCTTGAGCTTGCCATCGGGGCCGTAGACGTCCACGCGTCCGACGAGGAATCCCACGTTAGAGGTGCGCATCACGTAGATGTCCCCGCCGGCGCCGACGGCGATGCCCCCGATACCCATGCTCGGGCCGTAGCCGCGCCAGCCCTTGGTGGCAATCTTGTGGGAGCCGGTGCCCGCGAAGGGCAGGGGCTTGCCCGCCGGGTCAAAGCGGTAGATGGTGCTGTCCCGGCCGCCCATCGTGTAGACGTTGCCATCGCGGTCCAGGGCGGTGGCCGTGCCGCCGCAGAACGGCGTGCGCTTGCCGGTGGCCAGATCCAGGCTGTGCACGGTGGGCTTCTGGGTTTCGTAGAGGTAGATCAGGACGCGGTTGCGCGCCGGGTCGCCGGAGATGAACCCGGCCATGCCCAGCCCGTTGCCGTTGGCCACCGAGGCGCCGGCCTCGAGCGCCGCGCCCTTGTCGGTGACCGGGACGAGCCCGGCCCCGGCCAGCCACAGCCGCGCCGGGGAGGAGGCGGGGTCCAGCGCCATCAAGCCCATGCCCTTGGCGTCGAGCTTCGCGACCTCCTTAGGCTCTCCTTTGCCCCAAGGCCCGAACTTGCGGAGCACGCCCTCGGCACCCAGCAGCCGCGCCCAGCCCGGAGACATGTTGACCGAGAAGACGTAGATGTCCCCGGTCGCCGGGTGGACGGCGATCTGGTGCGGCTTGTCGGCCGCGAACTTGCCAAGGAGCTTGCCGTCCTTGTCGAAGACCATCACCCTGTTATTGCCGTAGTCGCAGACGTAGACCCGTCCCTCTTTGTCGACGGCCAGGCCCGCGGGACCGTTGAAGCGCTCGTCGTCGGCGCCGGCCTCGCCCTTGCCCAGCCACGGCGCGCCGAGCTCCGCGTCCGACCACTTCATGCGGTAGACGGCGTGCTGTTTGGCGTCCAGGCGGCTGTAGCCGTTGACGGAAAGGTAGACGTATTCGCCGTCGGCGCTCGCGGCGATGTGGTCGAAGCAGCCGGCCGTGCCCTCCCCGGCCCCGCCCTTGAAGCCGGTGGGCTTGCGCAGCCGCGGGCCGACGAAGGGCACGCCCTCGGGGGCCCCGCCCTCGGGGTGCACGGCCAGGAGGTGCCGCATCGGCCCGTGCTCGGCCATGCTCCCGAGTGCGCTGACCATGACCACGTAACCCTTGGGGTGCCAGGCCATGTTCTGCTGACGCATGCCGCTGGTCAGTGTGTGGGTGGTCTTGCCCAGGCCGTTGAAGACGATGGGCAGCCTCTCGCCGTCGATCTCCAGGTGGCCGACCGGGGTGGTCCGCTCCTTCGGCGTGGCCGCGGAGTAGGGCATGATGGTGCGCAGGTACTTGCCGTCCTTGTCGAGCACGCGCAGGTCCGTTCCGCCGCGGTAGTACTCGGAGGACAGCACAAAGACCTCGCCGCCCTTGCCGACGGCCACGCCCACGATGCCGCCCAGGGTGTTGCCGTCCCAGCCCACGTGCTTGTCGAGCCTGGGCTTGGCGCCCAGCGACACTCGGGCCTTGAACGGCCCGCCGGCCGCGGGCTTGCCCGTGTCGTCCCTGCCGTCCCAGGCAATCTCCTGGGCCAGAACGTCCTTCTTGAAGGGTTCGGGGGCATTCTTGCCGAGCACCCCTGCGGCCAGGTGGCGGACCACCGCGCCCTTGGCGTCGAGCACTGCCACTTCCACGTCGGTCGGTGCGGAGACCCCGAAGCTGATCTTGGCACCGTCGCCGGCCTTGGCGGCCGAGGGCTTGGCGGTGAACGCCGGTTCGCCGGCGGCCGAAGAGACCGTCCAGAGCAAGGCGCACAGGAAGGTGGCTGCAGCTGTCTTCATTGTCCCCACTCCTTTGTCAGACCAGTCGGACCGGCCCGACTCTTCTGAGGGGTCGAACCTTTCGGGCAACGCTCACTTCACCTCGCACGTCTCCTCCGTCTTCCACGTCGGGTCGACCCGCACCGCCCGGCGGTTGTAGGTGTCGAGCACGTAGAAGGCCTTCTCGCTGAAGCCAGCGCAGGTCGGCCAGCCGAGCGGAATTTCCGGCCCGGCCACGGTGGGCTTCTTGGCCTTGCCGGTCTCGGTGTTGGGGTTAACGTACAGCGAGTCGAAGTTGCCGTACCGGCCGAACTCGAGGATCACGTTCCCGGCGTTGTCGTAGAGCAGCGCCGAATTGGTCATGGCATTGGGCAGGATCAGCCGGCCGTAGGGGTCCAGGTCGAAGCGCGGCACGCGGCAGACGCAGCAGGAGTTGCCGCCGAAGGCCTCGGCGGCGCTGCTGAACGGCGCCAGCCCGGGATAGGCCTGCTTGACGCCCTCGATGGTCGCGGACTGGGCGGCCCCGTCGTTGCCGGGCATAGTCCCGCCCTGTTCGGGGGAGAACCGGACGACGCTGCCGACCGAGACGCGGTAGCCCTGGTCCTTCTCGAAGCCCTTGGGCGGGACGCAGTCCTTGGGGCGGTACATCAGCCCGGTGTAGATGTCGCCCTTGAGGTCCACGCGGATGCCGCCGTTCATCTGCGGCAGCGGGCCGATGACCGCGGCCTTGAGGTCCGGCGGGTAGCCCTTCCCGCCGGGGAAGGACCCTTCCAGGTACTTGCCATGGAGCGGCTTGCCGTCCGGCCCGAAACCGCCCATGGCGTAGGCCACCCACTTGTACATGAAGGTCGTGTAGACCTTGCCGTCCGGGCCGGCGCCCAGGCCGCGCTCGGCGAAGCCGTTGCCCATCCGGCTGTAGATGTAGCCGGAGAGCACGTGCGTGCCGGTCTCCTTGTACGGGGCCGGGTCCAGGTCGTGGGTGTAGCGCTCCAGCGGGCCGGAGTAGCCGTCTCCGCTCCGGACGTAGAGCAATCCGTCGTAGCCCACGGCCACCTCCGGGCCGTTGAAGGGCTTGCCGTTCTTCTTGAGCCGGCCGCCTTCGCCGGTCGCGCCGTTGTAGCGCCACTGCCCCGCGCCGCCGTCGTTGACGTAGATTTCGTCCCGCTCGTAGTCGGTGGACATGCGCGCCCAGTAGACGGGGACGTCGACCTTGGGGCCGAACGTGATCTTGGCCGGCTCGAGCGTCGCGCCCTTGTCCTCGAATGGCACTAGGCCGCCCTTCACGCCGCAGACCCACAGGACCGTGGCTTTCTCTCCGGCCGCCAGGGACATCTGGGGCATGGCCGCCCCGTCGCTGCCCAGGTCCAGGCTGGCCTGCTGCTTGCCGTCCTTCCAGCCGGAAAACTTCAGCAAAGTCTTCTTGTAGTTCTGGTAACCCTTTATCTCCTTCGTGACCACGTAGACCGCGCCGCTCCTGGGGTGGACGGCGACCAGGTCCGGGTAGGGCACGTCGATCTTGCCTAGTTCCTTGCCGTCGGGCGAGAAGACCGCCACGCGCTGGTTATCCTGGTCGGCGACCAGCAGGTTGCCGTCCTTGTCAACGGCCACGCCGTGGACCGGCCCGTGCGGCACGGTGTAGTTGCCGGCGAAGGCGATGTGCTTGCTGCACCAGCCCAGGCCGGCCTTGGCCGGGTTCTCCCCTATGACCGGCAGCGTGACAAACGGCTCCATGGTACCCTTGCCGATCTCCATGCGGTATACCCGTCCAGGCGGGAAGGCCGGATCGAACTCGTGGCCGTAGGCGGTCTTTGAGGAATAGGGGCCCGAGAGGTACAGGTACTTCCCGTCCGGAGAGACGGCCAGGTAGAGCGGGCCACCGCCGGTGTTGTGCAGGCCCTTCTTGCCCCAGATGGCATCCCCGCCGAACGAGCCGCCGACGACGGATCCGTCCGGCGCCAGGCGGCGGATTCGGCTGCCCTCGGTCATGATCACGCCGGTCTTGCTGCCGGCCCCCACCAGCGTGAAGGTCGGATTGCCCCAGTAACCGCCGGGCTGGCCGTAGAAGTCAGGGTTGAGGTTGCGGAGGTTGCGCGGCCTCCAGGCCTTGGCCTCCTCGTCCCAGCGGGCGACCTCCTTCATGGCGCCGGCCGGCAGGTCCGCCGGGAAGGGCGCCATCTCGCGTAGGTATCGGCCCTCCGAGTCGAAGACCCGCAGGACCATGGCCATCTGGTTGCCACAGCGGCCCGCGGCGGTCACGTAGATGTTCCCGGCCTCGTCCGGGACCAGGCTCTCGATGGCCCCGAAGTTGCAGGGGTCCTCGCCGATGAACCGGCCGAACTTGACGCCGGTGCCGGCCCGAACCCGGATCTTGAACGGGCCGCCGGCCGCGGCCTTGCCGAAGTCGTCCTTGCCGTCCCAGGCCATCTCCTGGGAGAGACCGGCCTTGAGCGGCTCGGGGGGCGGGTTCTTCCCGCCGAGCACGCCGGCGGCGAGGTGGCGCACCACCTTGCCGTCGGCGGCGAGCACCGCGACTTCCACGTCGGTCGAGGCGGCGACGGCGAAGGCGATCTTCACCTTGTCGCCGTCCTTCGCCGCCGAGGGTTTGGTGCTGAACGAGGCTTCGCCGGCGGCGAGGGCCGGACAGATCATCAGCAACAAAGTGGTCAGTTTCACTCTCATGACTTCGTCTCCCGTCTCGATCACGTCCGGCGAGTCAGACCGGTCGGACCGGTCTGGCTCGCCGGACTAGCTCACTTCACCTCGCACACCTCATCCGCCGCGTACTTCCGGGCCATGCGCACGATGCGCCGGTTGAGCACGTCGGAGACGTAGATGGCCTTCTGGCTCACCCCCACCGCCTCCGGCCAGCCCAGCGGCACGTCGGGCTTCTTGATGAGGCTGTCGGCTCCGGGGCCGCGCGAGTCGATGTTGCCGTAGGCCCCGAAGGCGAGGATCTCGTTGCCGGCGTTGTCGACCGCGCGGACCGAGCAGGTGATGGCGTTGGGGTAGAAGATCCGGCCGAAGCCGTCCACCTGGAACATGGGCTGGCGGCACATGCAGAGGTGGCCGAGCCCGCCGGCCATGGATCCCAGACCGGGGTAGGCTGCCAGGCCGTTCTCCACAAAGCGGGCCGTCGTCGCCCCCGGCGAGCCCGCATTCATGACCAGTCCGGCCTTGCCCGCCGGCGCGGCGGCCTTGTCCTTGAGCCCGACGATGGCCCCGCCCTCGGGCTTGACTTTGACCACGCTGCCCACGCTGATCCGGTAGGCGTCGTCTTTCTCGAAGCCGGCCGGCGGCCGGTGGTCGGTGGGCACGGCGCTCAAGCCCACGTAGATGTTGCCCTGGTAGTCGAGCTGGATGCCGCCGGGCCGGGTGTCCATGGGGCCGAAGATGGCGCTCTTGTAGCGCGGGTTCTTCTGCATCCCCGGATCGTCCCTCATCCGGCCGGGGTCCTCCGGTTTGCCGTCAGGCCCGAAGGCCCCCACGCTGTAGACGCCAAAGTCGTGCATCTGCATGGAGTAGACCCGGCCCTTCCAGTCGGCGGCCAGACCCACCGTGCAGTAGCCGGCGCCCATCCGGCCGTAGACGTCGCCCAGCCGGTTGGGGCTGCCCGCCGGCGCGCCCGGGACGGGGATGGGCTTGAGGTCGCGGTCGAAGCGGCAGATCGGGCCGCTGTAGCCGCCGACCCCGCCGCCGGAGATCTGCAGGTACCAGTTGCCGTCCAGCCCGACGCCCATGTCGGAAGCCAGCGCGAAGGGCAGCTTGACCTCCGCGCCGGTCAGCCCGTTGTAGCCGCCGCAGACGTCGGCGCCGTTGTTGCAGATGACCAGATCGGTGTCCGGGTGCACGGCCATGCGCGGCTTGACCCCGAAGCGGTCCTTGTTGAGGTCCATCAGGTTGGCGGTCTGCTCGAACTTGCTGCCCCGGTCCTCCAGGCGCAGCAGGCAGAGCTTGCCGGTCAGGTCCCCGACGGCCCAGACCACCGGAGGATCGGCCGAGTCGTCCAGCGCGAAGCTGCCCCTGTAGCCGTTGGGCTTGAAGTCGAGCCGGGCCACCTGCCGGGCGTCGGCCTTCCAGCCAGAGAACTTGATCAGGCTCTTCTCGGCCGCGGCATAGCCGCTGTACTTGTTGGTCAGCACGTAGACCTCGCCGGTCTTGCGGTGGCAGGCCACGTACTGGGGCTTCTCCACCTTGACGCTGCCCAGCTCCTTGCCCTCGGGGCTGAAGGCCCGGACGCAGCCGGCCAGCCGGTCGCAGACTAACAGATTACCTTCCGGGTCGAAGGCCGCCCCGCCCGTGCCGATGCTGAACCAGGGGTAGCTGGTTCCCTCGCCGTCGAGCTTGGCCGGAGCCGCGGGAGCGGGCAGGTCGACGAACTTCTCCATGAAGCCGCCAGGCTCGGCCTTCATGCGGTAGACGCGGCCCTCCGGGAAGGGCGCGTCGGCCCGGAAGCCCGAGAGGTACAGCCACTTGCCGTCGGGCGAGGGCGTCAGGATCCGTGGCCCGAGCGTGGCGTAGTAGTCCGGGCGCTTCTGCCAGACCGGACGACCGAAGGCGGGATCGGCCGAGCCGCCGTCCGGGGCGACCCGGCCGACGGAGAACCCGTCGAAGATGCTGACCACCCCGTCGTCGGCCACGCGGTTGGCGATGAACTGCAGTTCGCCCAGCGAGTAGAACTGCGGCCAGTTGCCGTTGCGGTTGACGGGGACGATGGCGTCGCCGGGCGTCTCGATCAGGCCGAAGGGCCGGGCCCTGTCCCGGGCCAGGTTGGCCGGCATGGGCAGCAGGGTGCGCTGATACTCGCCCTTGCGGTTGAAGAGCTGCAGGCAGTAGCTGTGGCCGAACTTCGGCTGGACCGAAGGGCTGAGGACATACAGGTTGCCCTTGGCGTCGGTGGCCAGGGTGGTCGCCGCGTCGCTGCCCGGGGCGATCCAGTTGCGGCTCTCGGCGATGAAGCCGTCGAGTTCGGCGCGCATCCCGGCACGGACGCGGATCCTGAAAGGTCCGCCGGCCGCGGGCTTGCCGGTGTCGTCCTTGCCGTCCCAGGCGATCTGCTGGGAGAGCCCGGCCTTCAGCGGCTCGGGCGGAGGCATCTTCCCGCCGAGCACCCCGGCGGCCAGGTGTCTGACCACCTTGCCGTCGACGGCCAGCACGGCGACCTCCACGTCGGTGGAGGCGGAGACGGCGAAGGTGATGGCGGCGCCGTCACCGGCCTTGGCGGCGGCGGGTTTCGTCGTGAAAGAGGTCTCTCCGGACACGCCGGCCGTCGCCAGGCCAAAGGCCGCCGTGAATATCAGCAGGGATCTCATGGCCGTCCCTCCTCGCCTACTTGGCGTCCGTCCCCAGGAACACGTTCCGGACCTTGCCCTCGATTTCGAGGGTCTTCTCCTGCGGCTTGCCCCCGGGCAGCTGCCAGCGGAGCTTGATGGTGCCGGCCGCGGGCAGCCCGAAGAAGCCGCCCGGCGATCCCGGCGAGACGCTCAGCGCGCCCAGCGGGCGGCGGTCGTTCCAGGCGGTCACGGTTGCCGGGCCGGCCGTGCCGGCAGAGGCCCCGAGCAGGACCTGCGCTCCGAGCGGCCGGTTGTCGTCGCCCTCGGCCACCCCCCGGACCCAGACCTGGACGCTGCCGTCCGCGTGCACCAGGGCCATGTCCTGGGCGCCGTCGCCGGTGAGGTCGGCCACGACCGCGCCGCGCTGGCCGGCTCCCGCCTCGCGGGTGAACTCGGCGTTCTCCCAGACCAGGCTCAGCGCCTTGCCGAAGCTGCGGTATCCGCGGTTGAAGTACATGTGCGGATGTTCGTCGGCGAAGGCGATGAAGAGGTCGGGCAGGCCGTCGTTGTTGATGTCGCAGGACTGGGAGACGAACCCGGCCGATGGCTGGGCCGTGTAGCACATCTCCCCGCTGTGGCCGAAGGACTCCGCGAAGGTCAGGCCTCCGCGGTTGTTCCAGAGGTGGCAGCAGCCGGGGCCGATCATGAAGACGTCGAGCAGCCCGTCGGCGTCGTAGTCGCCGGCCGAACAGGTCGCCGGCCCCTTGGTCGTGCCCAGGGCTTCCACCTTCTTGGCGGCCTCGAAGGCGCCGGCGGCCTTGCCCCTGAAGATCAGGGCGGCCTTCTCGAAGGGCGCCAGGACGTCGGCCCAGCCGTCGGCGTCCAGGTCGGCGACCAGGCAGGCGCTGGCCTGACCCAGGTCCCCCTCCGGGACCGGCAGCGGTTCGGCCTTGAAGCCGTCGCCATCGGGGCGGAGCAGCACCGGCCCTTTGGCCGTGGTGGCCAGCAGCCCGGCGCGCTTGCCGGCGCCGGTGTCGAGCGCCGCCAGGGACAGGCAGCCGCCCTCGGGTTTGAAGCCGGCATCGGCCGGCTTGCCGCCGAAGGTGCCGTCGGCGGCCTGGAGATGGACGGTCAGCGCTGCGCCGTCCCAGCTGGCCAGGTCGAGCTTGCCGTCGCCACTGAAGTCGCCCCAGGCCGAGGCCCGCGAGCGGCCGCCGAGCTTGCGGGCCGCGGTGAGGTCGGCGAAGTCCTTCTTCCCGGCATCCCAGCCGAAGAGCCGGTCGCCGCCGGCCGAGGCGACGTGCAGAACGAACGCGCCCTTGCCGTCCAGGTCCACCGCCGCGGCAGAGGCAACCTGGCCCTCGACCTTCCCGGGCTTCTTCGTGCCGGCCCAGTCGCAGTTGACGCTGACCGGCACCAGGTCCTGAGGGTGCTTGAGGATGTGCTCGATGGCCCTGAGCATCATGTCGGAGCCGCCGTCCCAGGTGCCCTGGAGCTTGTCGTCGACGCGGACCATGTTCCAGGCGCCGTCCTGGCCGGGCTCCAGGACCACCCAGGCCCGGTCGATCTGCAGGACCGCGCCCTTGACGCCCTCGCCCTCGGCCTGCCCCTGTTCCCGGCGCTCGCCGACGAAGAGCAGGGCCGGGGTCTCGCCGCGCTCGGCGGCCATCTCGCCGATCTTCTTGGCCCACTCCTGCTGGGCGGCGGCCGCCAGGTTGAGGGCAATGGCCTTGTCCGGCTTGGCGCCCTTGAGCGCCCGCACCGGAGTCATGGGCACGACGTTGTTCGCCCCGGGCTTGGCCAGCTTCACGACCAGGATCTGGTTGGACTGCTCGACCAGATCGTTGGGCGTGAAGCGGGGGTTGATCAGGGCCAGGGCGGCCCCGCTGCCCAGGAGCAGGGCGGCTCCCGTGGCGGCCAGGACCACGGCCAGTCGGCGGATGGGGGCGTGTGCAGTCATGGTCGGTCTCCTCTCCGTGATCGGGCTACTTGAGCTTGGCGCTGGCCTCGCCGGCCAGATCGAAGGTCCGCTTGGCAAGGTCCTGCCAGCCGTAGTGGTCGAGGTGGTAGTAGATCTGGCCCCAGCGCGAGTGGTCACGCGCGTGGCAGAACATCAGCCGCTCGCGGAGCACCTTGGCGCACTTGTCGGCCAGGTCCTTGCCGACGACATCCGGCTTGGCGGCCGCGCGGGAGAGGACCATGGCTGCCTCGAGCTCCTCCAGCCCCTCGGCGAAGGCCTCGTAGTCCATGTCCGGCTCGGCGCCCTCGGCGCCCGGCCAGGTCAGGCGCTTGAGGCTGGGTTCGCGCTGGGCGCAGCTGGAGTGCGGGTAGCGGTTGAAGACGTCGAGCCCCGTGTCCGAGCCGCCCTTGGCCTTCATCACGTTCCAGAAGTCCAGGCAGATGCGTCCCACGCCCTGCTTCTGGCACCAGATGCCGAACTCGGGCTCCTGCTTGTAGGTCAGGAGGGTGGCGGTTATCTCCTCGTTGGATATGCGGTGGTAGGCGGTGCCCGGCCGGCCGCGGAATTCGTGGATGGGCGGCAGGGGCTCGACGTCCGGCTTGACCATGTCCATGCCGTAGCAGTGTTCATGCAGGCTGACCAGGTTGTTGCTGCCCTTGCTCACCTTGTACGGCTTGGGTGCATCGGTGGCCACGTGGCAGCCGCGCTGCCACTGGGCGGCGCCGTCGGGGAGCGCCTCGGCGGTGGTCTTGAAGACTTCCTCGGGGGCGGTGGAGCACGAGAGGATGCCGATGGTCAGGGACTTCTCCATCCCCTGCTTGGCCAGCCGCTCCCGGACCTGCGTGAAGAACGGTTTCCAGAAGGCGGCCGCCTCGGGCGTGCCCCAGCGCGGCACCTGCACCATGGTCTTGGCGCCCTTGTCGTCGCGGACCGTGACCGTGCACTTGTTGTCGACCGGCCGGGCCTCCCAGCCGCCGGCGTGCCAGACCTGGAAGCAGACGTAGTCGAGCTTGCCGCAGTGCTTGGTGGCCAGCGCCAGGTACCGGTCGAAGATCGCGAAGTCGTAGTCGTAGGTGCCGTCGGCCTTCTTGACCCAGTTGATCATGCCCTCGGGCTCGCCGAACTGGGTCTCGTCGACCACCGAGACGTTGATCATCTTGTTGCCGATCCGGCCGAGGAGCTCGAAGCTCTTCTCCATCAGCTTCCAGTGCTCATCGCTCCAGGGTTGGACGCTGTATTGCATGGCCACGCTGATCGGCGACTGGTAGATGCCGACGTAGGTGCGGTAGTCGGTCGGGTCCGGCAGGGTCCAGTCGGAGACGTTGACCTCCAGCGGCACTTCGAACTGCTTCCCCGAGGCCGAGACGGTCACCGTCCCCTTGTAGGCCCCGGCCGCCGCGTCCTTGGGGATCCTCACGCGCAGCAGGATCTCCTGGACGGCCCCGCCGAAGGACTTGTCGGCGGCCACCTGGGCCGGCGGTTTGGCGGCGAGGTTCAGGAACCACGGACCGCCGCGCATCCCGTTGGAGACGCCGAAAAGCGCCGCGACGTTCGCCGCGGGGATCTCGCCCTTGGCGCCCTTGAGCGCCGTGGCGGTCACGCCGATGCCGGTGAGCGCCTCGGTCGAGCCCAGCGCCAGCTGGCCGCAGAAGTGGCCGTTCCTCGCGCCGAAAATCCTCACGGGCTGGAGTCTCTCGTTGGGGTCGCCGTAGTCGGCCAGCGCCACGCGGTCGCAGCGGTCCTGGTTCCAGAGCTGCAGGCCCGCCGGCCGGGAGGTGTTGGGGACAGCGCCCGCGCCGCCGGCGGAGAGCCTGACTCCGTCGATCCCCGCCGTTATCCAGCCCGCTCCGAGTTCGGTGCCGGACTTGGCGAACCAGGTCAGGGAGCTGGGGTGGTAGGGCGCGCGGCGGACCTCGATGGCCAGGACGTTGGTGCCCTTGCGGAGCAGCTTGGCGGGGATCTCGACCGGCGCGAGCGTCCGGGTTCGCTTGGCGATGCCCGCCTCGAGCGCGGCCTTGTCCTCGCCCGAGGCCTTCTTGACGCGGTCGGCACTGGGGATGGGTTTGCCGTTCTTGCCCACGAAGGCGTCGTCCGGATAGACCTCGGCCGGCGCATCGGCCTCGAGCTTGCCGCTCGGGAGGCTTGCCCGGCAAAGCTCCTGGCCGTTGACGTAGACCACCACGCCGCCGACGTAGGTGAAGCTCAGCTTGAGCTTGGCCCCCTCCGGGTCGGTCACCGCGAACTTGCCGCGGAAGAAGACCCGGCTCGTCGAGTAACGCGAGAAGGCCGGCCGGCGGCACCACTCCAGGCGCGAGCGTGGCCAGGAGGAGTCGTCGAAGTCCGCCCCGGCCCAGTCGTCGGGAGGCACCGGGCTGTCCAGGCGGTCGACGTTGGCGATGCCCCAGACCGACGGCGGCTTGAGCGGGACCAGCTTGCCGCCCTCGCTGTACTCCGGCGGCTTCATGCCGGTGTGCCAGCGCCAGTAGCTGGTCATGTTGAGCACGTCGGCCCCGGACTCCGCCGCGGCGGGAGCGGCCTTGGGCGGCTGGCCAGCCGTAGCAGGGACAGCCAGGAGCACCACCGCAAAGGCGCCGAGCCAGGCCATTCTGCCCGTGGTCATCATCGCCATCCTTCGATTCAAAGGCATGTCCGCCGTCTCCTACTTGCCCAGCTTGGCGCCGACCTCGCCGGCCAGGTCGAAGGTCCGCCTGGTCAGGTCCTGCCAGCCGTAGTGGTCCAGGTGGTAGTACGGGTGGTTCCACACGCAGATGTCACGGGCGTGGCAGAACATCAGCCGCTCGCGGAGCAGTGCCCGGCACTTGTCGGCCAGTTCCTTGCCGATCGTCGCCTCAGCCGCCGCTGCCTTGCTGATAGCCATTATGGCCTCGGACTCCTGGAGCCCCTCGGCGAAGGCCTCGAAGTTGATGGTCACCTCGGCGCCCTCGGGGCTCGGCCAGCTCAGTTTCTTGAGGCTGGGCTCGCGCTGGGCGCAGCTGGAGTGCGGGTAGCGGTTGTAGATGTCGAACCCGCCGGTGTCCGATCCGCCCTTGGCCTTGAGCACGCTCCAGAAGTCCAGGCAGATGCGGCCGATGCCCTGCTTCTGGCACCAGATGCCGTTCTCGGTCATCAGCTTGAAGGACAGCAGCGAAGCCGTGGCCTCGTGCGAGGATATCCGCTGGTAGGCGGTGCCCGGCCGGCCGCGGAAGTCGTGGATGGGCGGGAGCTTCTCGATCTGCGGGCTGACCATGCTCATTCCGTAGCAGTGCTCGTGCAGGCTCACGAGGTTCGTGCAGCCCTTGCTGACGTTGTAGGGCGTCGGCGAGTCGGTGGCCACGTGACAGCCGCGCTGCCAGCGGGCCGCCCCGCCCGGCAGCACCTCGGCCGTGGTCTTGAAGACCGCGTCCGGCGCCGTGGAGCAGGAGAGGATGCCTATGGTCAGGGCCTTGTCCATGCCCGCCTTGGCCAGCCGCTCCTGGACCTTGTCGAAGAACGGCTTCCAGAAGGCGACCGCCTCGGGCGTGCCCCACTTGGGCACCTGCATCATGGTCTTGGCGCCCTTCTCGTCGCGGACTGTGACCGTGCACTTGTTGTCGACGGGCCGGGCCTCCCAGCCGCCGGCGTGCCAGATCTGCAGGCAGACGTAGTCGAGCTTGCCGCAGTGCTTGGTGGCCAGCGCCAGGTAGCGGTCGAAGATGGCAAAGTCGTAGTCGTAGCTGTTCTCGCCCTTCTTCACCCAGTTGATCATGCCCTCGGGCTCGCCGAACTGGGTCTCATCGACCACCGAGACGTTGATCATCTTGTTGCCGACCCGGCCGAGGAGCTCGAAGCTCCTCTCCATGAGCTTCCAGTGCTCCTCGCTCCATGGGGTCACGTTGTACTGCATGGCCACGCTGGCCGGCGACTGGTAGGCGCCGATGTAGGTGCGGTAGTCCTTGGGGTCCGGCAGGGTCCAGTCGGAGACGTTGACCTCGATCGGCACCTCGAAACTCTTGCCCGAAGCTGCGACCGTCACCGTACCCTTGTAGAGCCCGGCCGCCGCGTCCTTGGGGACTGCCACCCGGAGGAGCAACTCCTGCATGGCCGCGCCGGCGCCCTTGTCGACCGCCACCTGTCCCGGCGACTTGGGGCTCAGGCCCATGAACCATGTCTGGTAGCCGTACCAGGGCATGTCCGGCTTGCCGTAGAGCACGGTGACGCCGGAGGCCGGAATCTCGCCCTTGGGGCCCTTGAGGGCCGAGGGCGTGGCGGCGATGCCGGTCAGCGCTTCGGTCGAGCCCAGCACCAGCTGGCCGCAGAACCGGCCGTTGCGCGCGCCGAAGATCTTCACCGGCTGGAGCTTCTCGTTGGGGTCGCCGTAGTCGCACAGCGCCACACGGTCGCAGCGGTCCTGGTTCCAGAGCTGCAGCCCCGCCGGGCGGGAGGTGTTGGCAGTCGCGCCCGCACCGCCGGCCTCCAGCTTCAGGTCGTTGAGGCCCACCGTCACCCAGCGGGCGCCGGTGGCTACCCCGGCCGGCGTATTCCAGGTGCCGGCGATGGGGTGATAGGGGGCGCGGCGGACCTCGATGGCCAGGACGTTTACACCCTTGCGCAGCAGCTTGGCCGGGACGTCCACTCCGGACAGGCTGCGGCCGCGCTTGGCGACGCGCTCCTCCAGGTCCTTCTTGTCGTCGGCAGCGGCATTCTTGAACTTCTCGGGGCTGGGGATGGCCTTGCCGGCCTTGTCGAGGAAGGCCTCATCCGGATAGGCGTCAGCCGGCGCGTCCGGGTCGAGCTTGCCCTGTGGCATGTTCCCGCGGACAAGCTCCTGGCCGTTGACGTAGACCACGGCCCCGCCGCGGTAATTGAAGCTGAGGCGCAGGTTGGCCGAACCCGGGTCGGTCACCGCGAACTTGGCCCGGAAGAAGACCCGGCTGGCCGACAGCCGGCCGAAGGACAGGTCCCGCGCCCAGTCCAGCCGGGTGCGCGGCCAGGCCGAGTCGTCGAAGTCGGCCCCGGCCCAATCTTCGGTAGGGACCGGGCTCTCCAGGGCGTCGCCGGCCTGCTGGTAGTTGACGATCGCCGGCTTGATGGGCGTCGTCTTGCCGGCCGAGTCGGTGGTCTGCGGCGGCTTCATGCTGGCGTGCCAGCGCACGTAGCTGGCCATGCTGAGGACCGCCGGAGAGGACGCCGCGGTTCCCGCCGCGGCCGCCTTGGGGCGCTCGCCGGCGGCGGATGGCGCGGCCGTCGTCAGGGCCAGGAGCGTAAGAAGGGTGGCCAGGGTCAGATGGACGCGGGTTACGGTTCTCATGGTTCTCATCCTCCTTCTGTCAGCCCCGGGCCGAGCCGGCGGGGATCAGCCGCAGCGGAACGGTTATGCGCAGGCTGGCCATGCCCGGCTCGCGCAGCCGCCAGTGCAGGCGGGCCACGGCCAGGCGGGCCATCTCCTCGGGATTCCAGATGACCGCGGCCGGGGCGCGGCCGGCCCCGAACTCGCGTTCCAGCTGGGCCCGGTAGCCGAGCTCGGTGCTCCAGGCCACCATGTCCAGGTCGCGGCCGATCTCCAGGCCCAGGGCGCGCGCGACCCGGGCCAGGGCCACCGCGTGGCTGGTCCACATGGCCAGGACCGCGGTCGGCCGGTCGGGCCTGGAGAGCAGTGTCCGGGCGGCGGCGTCGAGCGCCGCGTCGCCGCCGTCGGCCGGTTCGGCGATGAGTTCCCGGGGCAGCTCCAGCCCGCGCTTCAGGAACGCCGCCTGGGCGCCGGTGAAGCGCTCCAGGCTGTGGTCGCTTCTGCCCACGTCTCCGAACCAGCCGATGCGGCGGTGACCGCGGTCCAGCAGGTATTCGGCGGCCAGCCGCGCGCCGCCGTGGTTGTCCTGCAGGATGCAGTCGATGTCCAGGCTGCCCGGGAAGGAATCCACGCAGACGCAGGGGCGGCCGCTGGCGGCCAGCGCGCGGCGGGTGCGGTCGTTGTTGGTGTCCATGATCACGCCCCAGACACCCGCCTGGACCAGCCGGGCCGGCAGCTCCTCGGGAGCGATGTCTCGCGAGCTCATGGCCAGCGCGTGCCAGCCCAGGTCGACCAGCACCCGCTGTATGGCCGCGCTGAGCTCAAGGGATGTCGAGGTCCAGACGTCGATCAGCGGGTCGATCGCGACCACGTAGGCCACCGGGCTGCCGGGCCTGAGCCCATTGGCGGCCGGCAGGGCGCGGTAGCCGCGGCCGGGCTCGACCCTGATCAGGCCTTCGCCGGTGAGCTTGCGCAGAGCGCGGCGAACCGTCACCCGGGCCACGCCGTAGCGCTCGGCCAGCTCCCTCTCGCCCGGCAGGTACTCCGTTGCGGGGCCGGCCGGCTGCTCGGCCAGGTAGTGGCGGCGGATGTTCTCGGCGACCTTGACGGTCGAAGGCGACCGGCGGGTGCCGGAAAGTGGTCCTATTGCGGTCCTATTTGCGGAGCGTTTCATGGTCCGGTGTACACCGGAGAACTGATCTGGTTCACGGAAAACGCATCTGAACGGGCGTGATCATAAAAGTCTAAATGTCGTGCGTTATGCACACAATGGCATCAGTCTCCATGACTGGTCAGACCAGTTGACATGACAAGTACTTCGTGCTGCCAATAGCCGCCGTCTACGGCTCCTGGCAGTCCGCCACCTCAACGGGCTACAAGGTGCTTGCGCAGGTAGTTGAAGGCCTCGTCAACGTCATCCGAGAAGTGGAACATCTTGAGATCCTCGCTGCCGATCATGCCCCACCTGGCGAGCGCGTCGAAGTCCAGAACCTCTTTCCAGTACTCGCTGCCGAAGACGACCACCGGCATGCGTTTGACGGTCTTGCCGGTCTGGATGAGAGTGGCCAGCTCGAAGAACTCGTCGAAGGTCCCGAAGCCTCCCGGGAAGATGACCAGGCCCTTGGCCAGATAGAAGAACCAGAACTTGCGGACGAAGAAGTAGTGGAATTCGAAGGCCAGCTCGTGGGTCTGGTAGGGATTGGGCGCCTGTTCCATGGGCAGGCTGATGTTCAGTCCGACCGAGGGGCCGCCGGCCTCGGCCGCACCGCGGTTGGCGGCCTCCATGATCCCCGGGCCGCCTCCCGAGCAGACCACGAACCGTTTCCACGGGTCGCGGATGCCCTGTGACCAGCGGGTCAGTCTGGAGGCCAGGGCCTGGGCGTCGGCGTAGTAGCGGGCCATGGCCACGGTGCGGTCCGCCGCCTCGCGCAGTTCCCGGCGCCTGGCGGGGCCGGCGGCCTTCCATTCCGGGCTCGAGGTCAGGGCGTCGCGGGTGGCTTCGGCCCCCTCCGGCGGCTTGATCCGGGCCGAGCCGAAGAAGCAGACCGTGTTCCGGACCTTGGCTTCGCGGAAGCGCCGCTCCGGCTCGGTGAACTCGCAGAGGATGCGTATCTGCCGGGCGTGGGGGCTGTTCAGGAACTCGGTGTTCTTGTAGGCCTTCAGGGGCCACTTGCCGGGGGTGAGTCGGGAGCAGTTGCAGTCCATGGTCATCTCCGTGGCGCTACCGCCGGTGCCGGCGGCCAGGGGATTATCAGCCTGGCCGGCCTCGGCGCAAGCGCGGGGGGCGGGAGGCGATGGCGCGCTTCGACTCCCCCGGCTTGCGCGCCCCGCGGGCGGAGGCTAGAATCCCGGTCCAGCAGGAGGGGAAGCGTTGGACAACCAGGCTGACATCGTCTCGAGGATCGACCGGCTCCGCCGCGAGCGCGGTGCGCTGATCCTCGCCCACAGCTACGAACCTGGCGAGGTCCAGGACGTCGCCGACGTGGTCGGCGACTCGCTGGAGCTCTCGCGCATCGCCGCGCAGAACGACTCCGCGAAGCTGGTCATCTTCTGCGGCGTGCACTTCATGGCCGAGACCGCCGCCATCCTGCGTCCGGACCGGCCGGTGTACATGCCCGACCCCAACGCCGGCTGTCCCATGGCCAACATGATCACCCCGCGGGAGCTGGCCGAGGAGCGGAATCGCCATCCCGGTGCGGTTGTGGTCGCCTACGTCAACACCACCGCGGAGATCAAGGCGGTCTCCGACATCTGCTGCACCTCGGCCAACGCCGCTCAGGTGGTGAAGTCGATCCCAGCTGACCGGCCGATCATCTTCATCCCCGACCGGAACCTGGGAGATTGGGTGGCCGGCGAGACCGGCCGGAAGAACCTCTTCCCCTGGCGCGGGTTCTGCCCGACCCACAACCGGATCATGGAGCGCGATGTGCGCGAGGCCCGCGCCGCCCACCCCGGCGCGCCGGTGGTCGCCCACCCCGAGTGCCGGCCGGAGGTCCGGGCCATCGCCGACCGGATCGCCTCGACCAGCGGCATGGTCCGCTTCGCGAAGGAGTCGCCCGCCAGGGAGTTCGTCATCGCCACCGAGATCGGCATGTGCTACCGGCTGGCGAAGGAGTGCCCGGGCAAGCGGTTCTGGCCGGTCACGGAACTGGCCGACTGCCCGAACATGAAGCTGACCACCCTGGAAAAGATCCTCTGGGAGCTCGAGGACCTGGCCCACCCGGTCAGGCTCGACCCGGCGGTGGCCGCGGCGGCGCGGAAGCCTCTTGAGAAGATGGTGGCCATTCTCGGGCAATGACGAATGGTGAATGGAGAATGGTGAATGGTGAATGGTGAAAGAGGGTCGTTGGCCTCTCTCGCGTTTCACCATTCACTATTCACCATTCTGCATTCTGCAGCGGCGGAGGAAACCTTGTGAGCACGGCGGCTGAACGGATCGGCAGGAACCTTGCTGCGATAGGGGCGCGCATCGCCGCCGCCGCCGTCCGCGCCGGGCGCGACCCGGCCGGCGTCGAGCTGCTGGTCGTCACCAAGACCGTCGATGCTGAGACCACCGCCGCGCTGCTCGACTGCGGCATCACCGCCATCGGCGAGAACCGCGTACAGGACGCCCTGGCCAAAGCCGAGGCGCTGGGCGATGTCGCCGGCCGATTCCGCTGGCACCTGCTAGGCCACCTCCAGACCAACAAGGCGAAGAAGGCGCTCGGGCTATTCGGCGCCATGCACTCGCTGGACTCCGTGCGGCTGGCGGAGGCGCTGGAAAAGGAGCTATCACGAGCCGCTTCCTCCTCGCTCGCAACCCGCGACCCGCAACCCGCAAGGGCCTTTCCCGTCTTCGTCGAAGTCAACACCTCCGGCGACGCCTCGAAGACCGGCGCCTCCAAGGCCGAGGTCCGGGCCATCTTCGAGAAGCTGAAGTCCTGCCCGCACCTGCAACCGGCCGGCCTCATGACCATGGGACCGCTCGACGGCGGCCCTGAGGCGGCGCGACCGTGCTTCCGGCAGCTGCGCGAGATGCTCGGCGCGCTTCGTGCCGAGGGCCTCGCACCGGAGGGCTGCACCGGACTATCCATGGGCATGACCGGCGACTTCGAGGTGGCAGTGGAGGAGGGCGCGACGATAGTCAGAATCGGCACGGCAGTGTTCGCGTGAACTAAGCGTCTGACCAGTCCGGCCGGTCGGACCCGTCTGACAGGTCTGACTTGAAGGAGTGCGCACTATGAATGTCAAAGACACCCCTCTTCTCCCCCACGGCGGCTATCGCAAGCTCCGCAGCTACGTAGTGGCTGAAGCGGTCTACGATGCCACCGTGGTCTTCTGCCGTCGGTTCCTGGCCCACGACCGGCGCACCAGCGATCAGATGGTCCAGGCGGCTCGCAGCGGGGTCCGCAACATCAGCGAGGGCAGCGGGGCCGCCGCCACCTCCCGCAAGACCGAGATGAAGCTTACGAACGTTGCCAGGGCTAGCCTCAACGACGAACTGATCAGGGACTACGAGAGCTTCCTCCGTCAGAACGGCCTGCGTGTCTGGCCCAAGGACTTGCGCGAGGCCGTGGCCATGCGCCGCCGTCTTCGCGAAGACCGGGCCGCTAAGCTGCCGCCGGCCAAGCCCGGCATCGTGCGCCTAACTGGCCTTGCTGGCCTGGCCGACTTCGTCGGCAAGGCAGAGCCGGAACTCGCCGGCAACGCCATGCTGTGTGCCACGCACCAGGCCGCGTATCTGCTCAGGAACCAAATTGTGAGCCAGGGCCGAACCTTCCTGAAGGAAGGCGGCTTCACCGAGAACCTCTACCGGAGCCGCAAGCAAGCGCGGGAGGAACAGCAGCGGTCCGACCTGTCGGACTAGTCGGACCGGTCCGACGGGTCCGGCCTGTGTTCGGGCTTTGACAGGCACGCGGGCCGGGCCTATTCTTTGGCTCCGGAGGCCGCATGCGGATCTTCAATGGACGCCCACTCTGGTTCAGCGGCGGCTGCCTGATTCCCGGGAGCCTGCCCTTTATGGCAATCGGGCTACTCATGACCGTCTACTTCTACCGGGACTACCAACTTGCCCAGCGCACCGCATCCTGGCTCCGGGTGCCGGCCCGGATCGAGTCCGTCGAGCTCAAGAATCCAGGCAACGCTGACGGTCACGCCTCATGGCGGGAGCTCAAGGCGGCCTACTCCTACGAGTACGCCGGGCAGGTGCACCAGGGGTCTCGGCTCACGCCCAACGATCACGTGCACCCTCCGCCCGAGGAACTGGAGCGACAGCACGCGGTGCTGCTCAGTCACCAGCAGACGGGCGAGCCCCTCACGGCCCTGGTCAACCCGGACGATCCCGGCGAAAGCCTGCTCTTTCCCGCCGTCCGCAAGGACAGTTGGGCGATGTTGGTCTTCGGGCTCGCCGTTGCCTTTATGGCCCTAACCGGCATGGTGGCGGGGGTCCGAGAGATGGTCTTCGGCTGGCGCCGGGCCCATCCTCGAGAGGCCAGGACGCAAAGTCCCTGGCGCGAGGACCGGCGCTGGGCCGCCGGCTTCGTTTTCCCATCCCCCGAGGGCGCTGATTTGACCCGCATCTGGGGCACAAGTCTGTTCATCGCCGCGCTGGTGGCTCCATTGATCATACTCGCTGCGCTAACGGATGGCTCTCCGGTCTTCAGGCGCGTCTTTGCCGGATTCTGCGCCCTGATGTGGCTGCCCTTCCCGGTTCTGGCGGTCTACTTCACGTTTCGATATCGGAAGTACGGCTCGCCGCGGCTGGTGCTGAACGAGATGCCGGTCGTGCCGGGCCGGAGCATGGCCGCAGCGCTGCTGCTTGACCGGAGGCTCGACGCGCGCGGGCCGATCACCTTCACGCTGCACTGCCGGCACCTGCCCCGGTTCGATGAGGACGACTGTGCCGAGAAGCTGTACAAGGGCGTCGTCGAGGTCGCGCCCGAGCGGGAATCCACCGGGACGGTGCGCTTTGAGATGCCCATTCCGGCCGGTCTGCCGTCAACCACCCCGCGAGGGCGGGAGCCGGCCGTGAAGTGGACGCTCCAGGTGACTGCCGACGCGCCCGGCGTGGACTTCCTGGTCAACTTCGACCTGCCGGTCTTCAATGTCGCCGACGAAAGTCTAATCGAGAAACGCCCGGAGGGCACTCAGCCATGACCAGCGTTCTGGATGCCTCCGGCCGGATGTCCGACGGCGGCCGCTGGCTGCCGGGGCTGATCCTGGTAATCTCGGCGGCGGCGGCGCTGCGCGTGGCGGCGCTGGTCGCCTCCCCCGCGGAGCTGCCGGACGCCGTCACCTACTCCCACATGGCCGCGGGCCTGCTGGAGCGCGGCGAGCTGGCCGACCCCGACGGCAACCGGGCCCGGGTGATGCCCGGCTACCCCCTCTTTCTGGCCGGCTGCCGCGCGGCCTTCGGCGGCTCCCACTTGGCCTGGCGGGTGCCGCAGGCGCTGCTGGGCGTCGCGACCGTGCTGGCGGTGTGCCTGCTGGCCAGGAGGCTCTTCGGCGAGCGGGCCGCGCTGGCCGCCGGCTGGCTCTCGGCGCTGGACCCGTTCCTGATCGGCTTCGGGGCGCAGATGCTAACCGAGGGGCTCTCCCTCTGCCTGCTGGCCTGGGCGGCGCTCCTGGCCTGGCGTTCGCGCGGCGCCTCCGTCGGGGGCGGCGACGACAGCGGCAGCGGCGGGCGGCGCACGGGCGGCCCGCTGTGGTCCGCGGCCGGAGCCGGACTGGTCGTCGCGCTTGTCGCCCTGGTCCGGCCGGCCGGGGCGCTGATCGGCATCGTCCTCGTCCTCGGCGCGCTGCTGCTGCCCGGGGCGGGCCGGCCGCGCCCCCGGAACGCTCTCGGGCGCGCGGCGCTGGCCATGGCCGTGTGCCTGGCGGCGCTGTCGCCATGGTGGGTCAGGAACGGGCGCGTCCTCGGGCACTTCGTGCCGCTGTCCACCGACGGGGGGCAGTCGCTCTACGAGGCCAACTCGCCCAGTGCCACCGGCGGCCCGGCGATCCCCGAGACCGTCGGGGTGCGGCTGCGCGGGGCTCCGCCCATGGGCGAGCTGGAGCGCGACCGGCTGCTCGGCGGCGAGGCCCGGGCCTGGATCGCGGAGAACCCGGGGAGATTCGCCCGGCTGGCCGCGGTCAAGCTCGCGCGGACCTGGAGCCCGCTGCCCAACTTCCACGACTACCGGAGCTGGCGCTACGCGCTGCCGAGCCTGCTGGCCTGGCTGGCGGTGATGGGGCTGGCGGGGTTCGGAGCGTGGCGAGGTTGCAGGTGTCGGCCGTTCGACAGGCTCACGGCCCGGGCCCTGAGCGCAGTCGAAGGGGTTTCAGACGTCAGCACGGCGCCGGCCGTTGGCGGCTCACCCCTGACGCCTGACACCCGAAACCTGAAAACTGCCGTCCTCTTCTGCGTCCTCCCCGTCCTCTTCGTGGCCGCCGCCCACATGATCTGGATCGGCTCGGTGCGTTACCGGATGCCGGCGTGGATCTTCCTGGAGGTCCTGGCCGGCGCCGGTGCGGCGTGGCTGTGGGAGCGGCTCAGCCGCAGATGGCGAAATACGGAAGCAGCAACGGCGGGCTCACCGGACCAGTCTGCGGCTAGTTCCCGTTCCCCGTCAGTTTCTTCGCGAACTCCTTGACCTTTGCCCCGAAGTCGCCCTTGAGCTCCTTCTCGAGGAGCGCGAGCGTCGCGACCGGCTTCCTGCCGGCCAGTTCCTCCATCTGACGGAAGGCGCGCTCGGCGCCGCTGCCGCCCTGGGTGCAGAAGAAGGCCACGCCCTTGAGCTTGGCGGCCTGTTCGGTCAGGAAGGTGCGGACGGGGGAGGCCATGGTCCAGGCCCACACCGGCGTGCCCAGCACGACCAGGTCGTAGGCGGCCGGGTCGAAGGCCAGCGGTTCGATGGGAGTGAGGCGCTTCAGGGCCGCGTCGCGCCCGGCCAGCAGGTAGCCGAGGAGCCCTCCGCGGGTCTCCGGCTCGTTGATCTTCTCGGCTTCGGCGCCGAGCTCGCGGGCCAGGGCCTGGGCCACCTTGCGGGTGTTGCCGGTACGCGAGTAGAAAACCACGAGCGCCCTCATTCCGCACCTCCCTCCGGGCCGGGGAGAATCCCGGGGATGCTCCCCGGAGCCGGCCGTCATGTTACCAGGAAAGGGCGGAAATGCACAGACCGGTGTCGATAACGGCGCTCCTGCTCGCGGCGGCCATGGCCGTTCCGGCGCGGGCGGACGTCGTCGAACTGGCCGACGGCGCACTCTTCGAGGGCACGGTCACCCAGGGGGAGGGCCGCGTCCTGGTTCGCACCGCCTCGGGCTCGACCATGGAGTTCGAGGCCGCCAAGGTCCGCGAGGTCCGCCCCGGCGGCTGGCGGGACGAGTACCAGCGCCGCCGCGCGGCGGCCCCCTCGGCCGGAGCGGACGAGCGCTACCGCCTCGGGCTGTGGTGCGGCTCCAAGGGACTGGCCGGCGAGCAGGAGGCCGAGCTCCGGGCCGCCCTGCAGCTCGACCCCGCCCACCGCGCCGCCCGCGAGCGCCTGGACGTTCTGGAACTGGCCCGCCTGCTGCCGGCGACGAACGGGGGCGGCGCCCCGCCCGCCCCGGCGCCACCGGCCAGCCACGAGACCGCCCACATCCGGGCCGCGGCCGACGGCGGGGAGGGCCTGGCCAGGGAGGTCGCCGAGATGGCCGAGTCCGCGGTGACGGACTTCGTCCAGCTGTTCGAGCTGCCCGGCGACTCGGCCGCCGTCCGGGGCTTCCGGGTGAAGGTCCGCTACTACTCCCGGCTCCGGGACTACGAGGAGGCCAGGCGCGCGGCCGGAGCCGGCGGCGGCAGCGGATTCTTCAGCCACACGACCGGCGAGTGCCACATCTCCTGCGAGGCCGACGGCCAGCCCCCGGGCATGACCGTCCGGCAGACCATCCGGCACGAGGTGGCTCACGCGCTGGCGCTGCGGGTCCTGGGCGTGCGCTCCCAGCGCCGCTGGCTGGCCGAGGCCCTGGCCACGGTCATGGAGGGGACCGACGCGGACGGTCTGGGCGGGGGGATGATCTGGACCAGGCTGTCCATGGCCTCGCGCGCGGCGGACGACTCCGGCGGCTCGCTGGCCGTGCTGCTGGGGGCCGGCTCCGGGCCCGGCGGCGCGATGTCCCTGGATGACTACGCCCGGATCTGGAGCTTCGCGCACTTCATCTTCTACGGCGACGACGCCCGCGAGCGGGCCAGGCTGCTGGCCCCGCGCCGGCAGACCGATCCCGCGGATCTGGCCGTCCTGGGCCGGACCCGCAAGGAGTCCTTCCTGGCCATGCTCGCCGAGGTGCGCGAGGGCGGCTACCGGGCGGACGTGGACGGCATCTTCCGCAGGCACTTCCCCGACAGCGAGGCCCTGGAGGCCGCCTGGCGCGCACACGTTGCGAAACTCGTGGAGACGCGGCTCCGGCCGGCGGCGATCAGGCGGCCCTTCGTCGTGCGCCGCACGCTGGCTCCGGCCCCGGCCCCGATGCCCGTCCCGGAGCCGGCCCGGACCGCGGATTCCGCGGCTGGCGCGTCCCCGTCCGGGCGGTGATTAGAACCCATCCCAAAACCCCGTGGGGCCGCGCCGGCAACGCGACCCCACGGGGTTTTGGGATGGGTTCTAGATTTCCTCGCCGTTGGTGGCGATCACGTCGCGGTACCACCAGGCGGAGTCCTTGGGAGTGCGCTTCAGGGTGCTGAAGTCGACGTGCACCATGCCGAAGCGCTCGCGGTAGCCCTCGGCCCACTCGAAGTTGTCCAGCAGCGACCAGTGGAAGTAGCCGCGGACGTCGACGCCGTCGGCGACCGCGCGGCGCAGTTCGCGCAGGTAGCGCCGGGTGAAGTCGATGCGCTGCGGGTCGTGGCAGTCGCCGTCGAGCGAGACCCAGTCGGCGCCGGACATGCCGTTCTCGGTGATGTAGATGGGCAGCCGGTAGCGCTCCTGCATCAGGCGCGGGCCCCAGTAAAGGGCCTCGGGGATGACGCGCCAGTTGAAGCGGGTCAGTGGCTCGCCGATCGGGGCGGGCAGCGGCACCCACTCGCCGTTCCTTCCGGCGCGGCCGGGCCGGCCGTGGTAGATGTTGAGCCCCAGGAAGTCGAGCTTCTGGTGCATGGTGCGGAGGTCCCGGGCCCAGCCCTCGGGCAGGTGCTCCCCGAAGGCCTTCAGGCCGTCAGCCGGCCAGCGGCCCAGGATGATCGGGTCGAGCCACCAGGAGTAGCTCCAGACGTCGAACTTGGGCACCTCGAACTGGCGCCTTGCGGCGGCGATGTCCCGGGCGCTGTCCGTGGCCGGCACGCGCGGCCCGGCGCAGGGGGCGATGCCCACGTTGACGCGGCGGCCGGCGGCGGCGCGGATGGCGGTCACGCCCTTGCCGTGGGCCAGCTGCAGGTGGTGGACCATGCGGATGAGCGCCGGGTCGCCGAGCTTGTCGCCGGGGGCGTGGACGCCGTCCTGGCAGCCGCAGCCCAGGATCACCTGGGGCTCGTTGATGGTCATCCAGTAGGAGACCCGGTCGCCGAGCTTCCGGACCACGGCGGTCACGTAGTCGGCGTAGCGGTCGGCGGTGTCGCGGCTGAGCCAGCTGCCGCGGCAGTGGAGCTCGTAGGGCAGGTCCCAGTGGAAGAGCGTGGCGAAGGGTTCGATGCCGGCGGCCTGCAGTTCGTCGATCAGCCGGTCGTAGAAGGCCAGCCCTTTGGGGTTGACCCGGCCGGCGCCGGCGGGGATGACCCGCGGCCAGGCGATCGAGAAGCGGTAGGCCTTCAGGCCCAGCTCCTTCATCAGGGCCACGTCGTCCTTCCAGCGGTGGTAGTGGTCGCAGGCGGTGTCGCCGGTGTCGCCGTTCTTGACCTTGCCGGGGGTCCGGCAGAACACGTCCCAGATGCTCGGGCCGCGGCCGTCCTCGCGCGCGGCCCCTTCGATCTGGTAGGACGCGGTGGCCGCGCCCCACAGGAACCCCTTGGGGAACGATGCTGGTCTGCGGGTCATGGGCAGTCTCCTTGATGCGGGGCTCGGGCTGCGCCGGGCGCGGGCTCCCCCGCGCAGGGGCCGCCGGCTACCTGACCGCCGGCAGGATCCGCGACGAGTCGCCGCTGCCCGAGGAGCGGCCCTTGGTGGCGTCGGCCAGCTCGCGCACGAAGTTCCCGAGCCGCCGGAGCATGTCCTGGTTGGCGGCGTTCTCCTCCATGCAGCGCACGATGGCCGAGCCCACCACCACGGCGTCGGCGATCCGGGCGGCCGCCGCGGCGGTCTCCGGGGAGCCGATCCCGAAGCCCAGCGCGACCGGCTTGTCGGTCCGGGCGCGGATGCGCTTCATGAACGCCGCCGCCCCGGCCGGCAGCTGCTCGCGCTCGCCGGTGACGCCGGTCAGGCTCACCGCGTAGAGGAAGCCGCCGCTGGCCGCGGCCACCTTGCCGATGCGCTCGTCGGGGGTGGTGGGGGCCACCAGCTGGACGCGGTGGAGGTTGACCTCGCGGCAGGCCGCCGCCAGCACCTCGTCCTCCTCGGGGATCATGTCGGCCACGAGCAGTCCGTCGGCCCCGGCGGCGGCCGCCTCGCGGGCCAGGCGCTCCGGGCCGAAGCGCAGCACCGGGTTGTAGTAGCCGAAGAGCACCAGCGGGATCTTCAGGCCGCCGCCGCGCAGGGCGGCCACCATGTCGATGATCCGGGAGAGGCTCGCGCCGGAGGTCAGGGCCCGCGCGCTGGCCCTCTGGATGACCGGGCCGTCGGCGATGGGGTCGGAGAAGGGCACGCCCAGCTCGACGATGTCGGCGCCGGAGTCGGCCAGGGTCCGCACGGCATCGGCCGTGACCTGCAGGGACGGGTCGCCGCAGGTCAGGTAGGCGATGAAGGCTGCCTTTCTCCGCTTGCGGAGGTCGGAGAAGCACTCGTCGATGCGGTTCATGGCGTGACTCCCGGGCCGCCCTCGTCGCCGTCGCCGCTGACGGACTCGCGCAGGCGGATGATCTCCTCGGCGGTCTCGGCGTCCTTGTCCCCGCGGCCGGACAGGCACAGGGCGATGATCCCCCCCTTGGGGATCTGCGCGGCCACCTCGGGCAGCCGGGCGATGGCGTGGGCCGTCTCCATCGCCGGGATGATGCCCTCCGTGCGGGAGAGCCGCTCGAACGCCGCCACGGCCTCGTCGTCGGTGGCCGGCAGGTAGACGGCCCGCCCGGTCTCGGCCAGGTACGCGTGCTCCGGACCGACCGCCGGGTAGTCCAGTCCGGCGGCTATGGAGTGGGCCGGGCGGATCTGCCCGTCGTCGTCGTCGAGCAGCCGGGTCATGGCGCCGTGCAGCACGCCTGGGCGCCCGGCGATGATCGACGCGGAGTGCCGGCGCGAGCCCAGGCCCTTGCCGGCGGCCTCCACCCCGAAGAGCCTGACCGAGGGGTCGTCCAGGAAGGCCGAGAACATGCCCATGGCGTTGGAACCGCCGCCCACACAGGCCACCACCGCGTCGGGCAGGGCGCCCTCCTGCCGGAGGACCTGCTCGCGGGCCTCGCGGCCGATGACCGACTGGAACTCGCGCACGATCATCGGGAAGGGGTGCGGCCCGGCGACCGAGCCGACCACGTAGTGGGTGTTGGCCACGTTGGCCACCCAGTCGCGCATGGCCTCGTTCATGGCGTCCTTGAGGGTCTTCGACCCCGAGGACACCGGCACCACCGTGGCGCCCAGCAGGCGCATGCGGAAGACGTTCAGGCGCTGGCGGCGGACGTCCTCCTCGCCCATGTACACCGCGCAGGCCAGGCCGAAGAAGGCCGCGGCGGTGGCCGTGGCCACCCCGTGCTGGCCGGCGCCGGTCTCGGCGATCACCCGGGTCTTGCCCATGCGCTTGGCGAGCAGCACCTGCCCGAGGGTGTTGTTGATCTTGTGGGCGCCGGTGTGGCAGAGGTCCTCGCGCTTGAGGTAGACGCGCGCGCCCAGGAGCGCCGAGATCCGGGCGGCGTGGTAGAGCGGGGTGGGTCGGCCGGCATAGTCGGCGAGGTAGTAGCCCAGGTCGGCCTGGAACTGCTCGTCGGCGGCCGCCGACTTGAAGGCGGCCTCGAGCTCCTCGAGCGCCGGGAACAGCGTCTCTGGCACGAAGCGCCCGCCGTAGCGGCCGAAGTGCCCCCGCGCATCCGGCAGGGTGGTTCGGTTGGTCATGGTCGATCCTCTGCCTCAGATCCGGATCCTTTTCCGACTAGCCCGCGGCATTGTCCGGATAACGCCGTGCGCGCTGATCGATTGTAAGAAGCCAATTGCCCCAGGCAAGGGCCGAAAACTCCTTCTTGACGCATCCCCATGTGCTATCAATGCCGCGGCTGGCTCCTTGACTACGCGTTGCCCCGGGCATTTCCGCACTGGATCTGATGTCTCCAGTTTCTGCCCAGGCTAGGTCTGTTGCTGACAGCCATGTGCTCATGTAAAAATAAGCTGTACAGTGGCTTGCGAACAGGAGGGGATTTGTCAAATAATTCGGCAGACAGTGTCTGCTGAGTGGTGTAAAATAGACCACCAGGAGACCGCCATGAATACCGCCGATAGCAGCGTGCGAGACGATGCCGGACGGGGTCGGATGAGGAGCGGGCGTTCGTCATCCGGTCTGGTCCAGGCGCTGAGGTCCGGCATCGCGTCCGGCAAGATCAGGTCCGGCGGTTTCATGCCGGCGGAGCGTGAACTGTCCCAGCGGCATGATGTCGCGCGGATGACGGTGCGCCGGGCGCTGAAGGTGCTGGAGACGGAGGGGCTGCTCCGAGCCGAGCCGGGCAAGGGCTACCGGGTGCTGTCCCGCGGCAACGACCCGACCCGCGGCTGCCCGATCGCCTTCGCGCTCGCCGAGCAGGAGCCGGGTGCCGACTGGCGCGACCTCAATCTGCTGCTCCTGAAGGGACTCCAGCGGGCGGCCGAGCGCCGCGGCTGGCCGGTCCTCGGCGTCGGCGCGGCCGGACAGAAGCCGGAGCGCATCCTCGAGCAGTGCGTCTCCGGCCGGGCCTGGGGGCTGGTGGCCGGGATCCACGATGCGGAGATCATCCGGCTCGCCGCCCGCGCCGGGCTGCCGGTGGTGATGGTCGACACCTGGGACCCGGGCCTGGAGGTCGACGTGGTCTTCCAGAACGGGTTCCTGGGCGGCACCCAGGCGGTCGAGCACCTCGTCGCCGCTGGCCACCGGCGGATTGCCTGGTTCGGGCAGGTCGACATGGGTGTGCACAGTACCACCCGGTTCGGCGGCGCCTTCACAGCGCTGCGGATGCACGGGCTGGGACTGCCGGCCGAGTTCGAGATCAACGCGTCGAGCCCCGACGGCCCCGAGAGGCTCAGACAGCTGCTCTCCCGTCCCGACCGGCCCACCGCGGTGGTGGCCCTCTGGCAGCCATTCCTGCGCCAGGCGGCCGACGTCGCGCGGGGGCTGGGTCTGGCCATCGGCCGCGACGTGGAACTGGTCGGCTGGTCGTCCATCGAGCAGTACGACCAGGCGGTGGCTTCGCACTTCCGCGGCGGGCGCGTGCCGCCGGTGGTCGAGTGGAGCATCGCGGACATGGCCGAGATGGCCATCGACCGCCTGGCGGCCCGGCGCGAGCACCCCGAGCAGCCTCCGGTGACCGTCAACATCCAGACCCGGGTCAGGCCGGCGGTTGAGGGCGCTGGCGGAGAGCCTGTCCGACCAGTCTGACTGGTCGGACGCGTCTGACACGTCCGACAAAGGAGCTGAGCACATGAGGACAACCGTGATTATCCTGGCCTGCACGATGTTCTGCGCGGCTCTCGCCCCGGCCGGCGAGGCCGGCGGTGCGGCTGCCCAGGGCGGCGTCGAACTATGGACCGCCCCGACGATGGACACCGTCCAGGCCGGTGACAGCCCGCGGTCTCCCGGCGGAGTCGGCACGATCCGCATCATCGGCGCGCGCAACGGGACGTTCTCGGGTCGGGCCGTGCTGAAGTCGGTCGGGCCCGGGCCGGTCCGCGGTCTGAAGGCCGCGGTGAGCGACCTGGCGGAAGCCGGCGGGAAAGGAAGGATCCCCTGCGCGGCGGTGCAGGTGCGCTGGGCCGACTGGGCCAGCCCGGCCGTGAGCTGGGCGGGCGGCCCCAACCACAAGCGCATCCTCCGCTTCGACCGGCTGCTCGAGGCCTTCCCGGCGGAGATGGCCCCGGCCAACCCCTATGTCGGCGAGCGCCAGATCGGCCCGCTGGTGATGGCGCCCGTGTGGGTCACCGTGCGTGTGCCGGAGGGCGCCGCCGGCGGCGAGTACAAGGGGATCCTGACCATCGAGGGCCAGGCGGCCGCGCCCTTCAAGTTCTCCGTGCCGGTCGAGCTCCAGGTCAGCGACTGGCGGCTGCCGGATCCCAGGGACTTCGTCTTCCGGACCCATCTGTACCAGTCGCCGGACACGGTGGCGCAGTACTACAAGGTGCCGCTATGGAGCGACCGGCACTGGGAGCTCATGGGCCGGTCGCTGGAGGCGCTGGCCCAGCTCGGGAACCGGGTCTGCCTGCTGCCCCTGGTCGAGAAGGGCATGGCCATCAACAACAGCCAGTCGATGGTGCGTTGGGTGAAGAAGGCGGACGGGAGCTACGAGCAGGACTTCTCGATCATGGAGAAGTACCTCGACCTCTACGCCTCGAAGTGCGGCAAGCCGGGGCTGCTGATGCTCTTCGCCTGGGAGAGCAGCGACTTCGGCCCCAAGGGGCAGGGCGGCGGCATGAAGATGCCGGCTCCTCCGCTGCTGGGAGTGACCGTGGTCGACCCGGCCACCGGCAAGACCGAGACGCTGCGGCAGCCGGAGTACGGTACCAAGGAGAACGAGGCCTTCTGGCGGCCGGTTTTCACGGAGCTGCGCAGGCGGCTGGAGAAGCGTGGCTGGTTCGACGTGGCCGCCATGGCCAATGCCCGATACTGCGCGGGACCATACCCTGAGCACATCACGGTCTTCAGGCGCCTCTGGCCGGACGGCAAGTGGGTGCAGTGCGCCCACGCGCCGGCCGAGTTCTTCAAGGGGGCGACGGCCGAGGACCGGATGCCGGTGTTCTGCAACGAGTGGGTCTGGGGCAGCGGCAGCCTCTACGACCCGGACAGCACCAAGAAGGCCAGGCAGCCCGTCTATCCCCGGTGGGGGCTGAGCGGCGGCAAGCCCATCGCGATCACGAACCCCAGGTCCGGCAACGGGGTGGCGCCCGGCGGCATTGGCATCCACGACGACTCGTGGCTGGCCCTCTACCGACTGCTCCCCGAGGGCGCCGTGCAGGGCGGCGTCCATGGCCTGGGCCGGCTGGGCGGAGACTTCTGGCCGCTGCCCGGCAACAAGGATGGCAAGTTCGTCACCCTGTGCGAGGAGTACGGCGGCTGCTCCATGACCGAGAACGTGCTGGCCATGGTCAGCCCCGGCCCGGACGGCGCCGTGTTCGGCGAGCGCGCGGAGGCCTTCCGGGAGGGCGTGCAGGTGGCCGAGGCCATCATCCGTCTGCAGCAGGCCGTGGACGGGGGCAAGGGCGGAGGCGACTTCGCCAAGCGCGCGGCGGCGCTGCTCGACGAGCGGGCCAGGCGCTATCTGAAGTGCGACTTCCGCGGCGGCAACCCCCGGCATCCGGCCCTGGAAGCCGCCGGCTGGCAGGAGCTCGACGCGCGGCTGTTCGCGCTGTGCGCCGAGGCGGCGGGCGGGAGATAGGACCGGGTTGGGGGTGAAGGGAGGAACGCCGATGGTCAAGAAGGGAATCATGTTCTTCGTCTGCGCGATCCTGGCCAATGCGGTCATGGCGGCTGCGCCGGCGTCTTCAGCGGCCGAGCCCGCAGGCGCTGCCGTCCTGGACCAGAACAGCCTCTGGCGCTGCTTCTTCGTCAACCGGTGGTGCCTGGTGCGCACCGCCGACGGCAAGCTGGTTCCGGAGAACCGGCCGGTCTGGAAGAAGTCGGAGTTCAAACTGCCCGACGGGGCCCCCTCCCCGCTACCGCCGGCCGACTGGACCGGGCCGGGATTCGACGACGGGCTCTGGACGCGCCTTCGTCTGCCGCAGCCGCGGATGACGCCGCGGGGGGCCAATCCCCGGCCGTTCAATTGCATCCCCTACGACACCGCCTTGATCGCCATGCGGGGCGCGTTCGAGGTGACCGATACCGCCAGGGTCCAGGCCTGCAGTCTGGCGCTGACCTACTGGGGCGGCGCGGTCGTATACGTCAACGGCACGGAGGTCGCCCGTGCCCACGCCCCCGGCGAGAAGTTCGGCCCGGAGACCGTGGCCGAGGACTATGCCCAGGAGGCGTTCCCCCCGGGCGGCTATGGTATCAAGTGGCCGGGAGGCAAGGGGGGCGACCCGGTACGCGACCGCTCGCTGCCGGCGGTGGACATCCCGGTCAAGCTGCTGCGCAAGGGCACGAATGTCGTCGCCGTCGAGATCCGCTCCGCCGCCGTCCCCGAGAAGTTCCTCGCCTCGGGGGGGCTGTGGCCCCCGGTGGGGGTGCTCGACGCCCGGCTGACCGTGTCGCCCCCGGGCGCCGCTACCGCCGGCCTCCACCAGGCGCGACCCAATGGCATCCGGCTGTGGAACGTCGCGCCCTACGAGACGCTCACCGCCTTCGACTACGGCGCTCCAACCGAGCCGCTGCGGCCGATCGCGGTCTTCGCTGCCCGCAACGGAGTGTTCTCTGGGCGCCTGGCGGCAGGCTCGGCACAGCCGATCAAAGGACTCAAGGTGACGGTCGGCGACCTGGCCCAGGCCGCAGGCGGGGCGAAGATCCCGTCTTCGGCGGTGCTCGTCCGCTGCGCCGAACCGGCCGTGGCCGGGAAGTCCTGGCTGCGCGCGTACCGCTTCGACGGGCTGTTCGAGGCCATCCCCGCAGAGATCCCGGTCTCCAACGCCGGCCGGGCCTTCGCCCAGGAAGGCATGCCCATGGTCTACCACCGGGGGGAGGCGCCCAAGGAGCTTGTTCCCGGTGCGGTCGCGTCACTGTGGTTCACAGTGCGCGTGCCCAGGGACGCCAAGCCCGGCCGGTACGAGGGGACGGTCAGCGTCGCGGCCGAGGGCCTGGCGCCGACCAGCGTGCCGCTGCGGGTGGACGTCAGCGACTGGACGGTGCCGGACCCGAAGGATTTCCGGGTGGCGAACTTCCTGCAAAGCGCGCCGGACAGCCTGGCCCTGCACTACGGCGTCCCGCGGTGGTCGGACAAGCACTTCGAGCTCATCGGCAGGAGCATGGCGCTGGCGGCCGAGGTTAACTCGCGCCAGGCGATCGCCGAGCTGTGCCTCGACTTCTTCGAGCTGGGTGGCAACGCCGAGACGATGGTCCGCTGGATCAGGCAGCCCGACGGCTCCTACAAGCATGATTTCACGGTCTTCGACAAGTTCCTGGACACGGTCGCCAAGAACATCGGCAAGCCGCACCCGCTGCGCCTGGCGTGCTGGAGGGAGTGGCGGCTCCTCCCCGGCGAGAGCAAGTGGCGATGGCTTCCCCCCTCCGGCGGCAGCTCCGTCGGCGTGACCCTCCTTGACCCCTCCACGGGCAAGCTGGGCAGGGTGGAGCAGCCGCCCGCCGACTCGCCGGAGTTCATCGCGTTCTGGAAGCCGGTGCTCGACGAGGTGCGCAAGAAACTCGAGGCCCGGGGCTGGTTCGACGACACCACCATGCAGGGCAACAGCTATGCCTCGGGCGTGTCGGGCCAGCTGGTCGATGCCCTGCACAAGATCTGGCCGGACGGCGTCTGGAGCTACACGGCGCACAACGGCCTCCTGGGCGGCAAGTTCACGGGCACGGACAAGAAGGTCGCCATGCCGGTGCGCTACGCCGACACCGTCTGGAACTGCGGCCGGTCCTATCCCAGGGGCTACCGCGAGCTGCTCAAGCCGCGGCCGGGTTTCTTCAACTTCACCTACCGGGAGTCCATCCGGGACGAAGCGGTGCTCACCGACGTCCGCCGGGTGGCCGAGGACGAGATCATGTGCGGGCACGACGGCCTGAGCGACCTCGGCGTGGACTACTTTCCGATCAGGAAGCCCAGCGGCGGGTACTACTACGTCAACAACGGTGCGGGCACCGGAGGTCCCAGCTGCAGCACCCTGGCGCTGCTGGCCCCCGGCCCTGACGGCCCGGTGGTCACCGAGCGGTTCGAGATGTTCCGTGAAGGCATTGAGATGGCCGAGGCGATCCTCTTCATCCAGCGGGCCATCGAGGAGAAGAAGATCGCGGGCGACCTCGAGGCGCGGGCCAACCGCTACCTGGACGAGCGCGGCGAGGCCTTCATCAAGGGCTGGTACGGCGTCCGTTGCATGCAGGCTGAACACGACGAGAAACTGCTGACTCTCGCCGGCGAGGTGGCCAGGGCGCTGGGCGGGAAGTGACGGGGGAGCCTGGGGCTGTGAGGCAGGGAAGGACGGCAATGAAGCCAGGCATCTGTGAGTTCGACGTGGTCGTGGCCGGCGGCGGGCCGGCGGGGGTGGCCGCGGCGCTCTCGGCGGCGCGCGCCGGGGCCAGGGTCGCGATCGTCGAGGCGGCCGGCTGCTTCGGGGGCATGGCCACCAGCGGCCTGGTTCCGGCCTTCAACCCCTTCAGCAACGGCCGGCGCGCGGTGATCCGCGGCATCGGACTCGAGATCCTCGAGGAACTCCGCAAGCGCGGGGGCGCCTTCACCAAGCGCCACCCGCCGACCGGGGAGATGCCCAGATACGACTGGGTGCGGATCGACGCGGAGCGGCTCAAGGTGCTCTTGGACGAAAAGGTCTCCGGAGCAGGGGTCTGTGCGCGCCTCTTCACCCAGGCGACCGAGCCGGTCCTCCACGGGCGGCGCATCGTGGCCCTGCGGACCTGGAGCAAGTCCGGGGCGGAGGAGTGGCGCGCCCGGGCCTTCGTCGATGCCACCGGAGACGCCGACGTGGCCGCGCGCGCCGGCTGTCCCTTCGAGAAGGGCGACGAGCGCGGGCGGCTGCAGCCGAGCACGGTCTGCTTCGTCGTGGCCGGGCTGACCCCGGCCGCCGGACTTCGGCTCAGCCGCCGGGCGATATTCGGCCCGCTGCTGAAGGCCGCGAGCCTGGCCGGGAAGATCTCCTGCCGGCATGACCACCACTACTGCATGAGCCCCGCCCATGCCGACGCCGTGGCCATCGGCTTCAACTACAAACACCAGTTCGACACCGACGGAACCGATGCCGCCTCACTTACGCGCGCCATCATGGAGGGGCGGCGCATGGCCCAGGAGCTTTGCGCCTTGCTCCGCCGCGAGGTCCCGGGCTGCGGCCGGGCGTTCGTCGCCTCGAGCGCCGGGTTGGTCGGCGTGCGTGAGACCCGCCGCATCTCCGGTGAGTACCGCATGGACATCGACCACTTCCTCCAGCGCCGCAAGAGTCCCGACGATATCGCCAGCTACTGCAACGATGTCGACGTGCACGTCGCCGGCCGCACCCCGGCCGAGGTCCGTAGGCTCACCCGCCCGGGCATGGAAGCCCGGCTTGAGCCCGGCGAGCACTACGGCATCCCCTATCGCTCGCTCATCCCCAGGAACGTGGAGAACCTGCTGGTTGCCGGCCGGGCCGTGTCCTGCGACCGGCTCATGCACGGCTCGGTCCGGGTCATGCCCGCCTGTTTCGCCACCGGCGAGGCCGCCGGGCTGGCCGCGGCGATGGCCGCGCGGAGCAAGTCCGGCGTGCGCGAAGTGGATGTCAGGAAGCTTCAGGACCGGCTCGTTCGCCGGGGCGCCTTCATCGATCTTGCCGGCAGGGCGCAGTCGTGTCGCCGCCCCGGACAGAGGGGAGAACAGCCATGAGAACAGCCGCATCCACAACCCTCGGACTGATTCTGGCGGCCGCCGCGGCCGCCGCCGGCGAGCCGGGGTTCACCGCCAAGCCAATGGCCAGCAAGGACGGCGACGGCGCGAAGATCAGCTTCGCGGTCTCGGCGCCGACCGACGTCGCGGTCTTCATCGAGGATGCCAAGGGGCAGGTGGTGCGCCACCTGGTGGCTGGCGTGCTCGGCCAGAACCCGCCGCCGCCGCTCAAACCCGGCCTGGCTCAGGAGATCGTCTGGGACGGCAAGGCCGATTATGGCAAGTCCGCGGCCGGCGGCCCGTTCAAGGTCCGAGTGGCGCTCGGCTTTGGCGCCAAGTGCGACAGAATCTTCAGCCGGCCGGAGCTCTTCTCGGGACACTGCACCATGGCCGTCGGGCCCGACGGCGCACTCTATGTCCGCGAGGTGGCCGCGCCCGTCGGCGGGCACTTCCCCAAGCGCCGGCTGGCGGTGCTCAACCGCGACGGCAGCTACCGTCGGACGCTCCTGCCCTTCGCCTCGACTCCCGGAGGGGAGGCCGCTCGGGGCGTGCCCAACACGATCACGCTTCAGGGCCGTCCCGCGCCGGGACGGGAGTCGGAAGCCGACCTCATGCCCTGGCTCGGCGGCTCGGCCAGCGCCACGATGGCGGTGGCCGCCGACGGCAAGACGCTCTTCTTCCCGCTCTGCGGCGGCAACCCCTTCCGCCCGGCGGAGATCGTGCTGCTCTCGACCGAGGGCGGCGGCGTCCTCGGCCGGCACCCGCTCGACAAGTCGAAGATCGGCGAGCTCCCGGAGTTTGCCGAACGCTCGCACCTGGCGGTCTCCTCGGACGGGAAGAGCCTCTTCGTCGCCGGACTGCAGGATCGCCGCGGGAAGGGCGCTCCGGCGGTCATCCACCGGCTGCGCCTGCCGGAGTGCACCGGGCTCGACATCTTCTTCGGCGAGCGCGGCACCCCCGGCAAGGATGCGACCCACCTCGGCGCGACACCGGGCGGGTTGGCCAGCGACGGCAAGGGCAACCTGCTGGCCTGCGACCCGGCCAACAACCGGGTGCTGGTCCTCGGTGAGGACGACGGCAAGATCAGGGGCGAGATCGCCTGCGACGCGCCGTCGAACGTCGGAGTGCATCCGGCCAGCGGAGCGGTCTACGTCGTGACCAACGGCAAGGGCGGGCCCAGGCTCGTGAAGTTCCCGGGCTGGAAGGACGCCAAGCCCGCCGCCGAGTTGCCCCTGCCCCGCAAGGGCGCCGGCGCCGACACCGTCAACATGGTTGTGGACGGGTCCGGCGAGCGCGCGGTGGCCTGGCTGGCCACCAGTCGCTGCGGCTACATCGCCCGGGCCGAGGACGCCGGCGGCAAGTTCGAGGTGAGCGAGGTTGGCGGGAAGTTCGAGGCGCTGCCCGGCGCCCGGCACGAAATGGGTTACTACGGTCTGGCCGTCGACCGTCGGACTCGCGAGGTCTACGTCCTCAACTCCGGCGGCGGGGAGACCTGGGAGCGGATCGCCGAGGACGGCAAGTCGGAGTTCGTGGCCCCGGCGGGCATCTCGAACGGCGTTGGCTCCGGCGGCGGACCGCAGCTCATGCCCGGACCGGACGGCAACCTATACGGCATCTGGTGGCGCCACGCCCTGGCCAAGTGGGACCGCTCCGGCAAGCGGCTGACCTGGGAGGAGCCGCGACTCCCCACCGAGGAGGATCTCAAGCCCTACCGCAACGAAAAGGTTCCGCCGGCCGGTCCCTCGCCCCTGGCCTACGCGCGAGTCGGGATGGTCGGCCTGCCTCACACCCTGGGCATCCGCTGGGGAGACGGGCGCATCTTCGTGCTCGAGCCCAACGTGATAACCGAAGGCGACGGCGGGCGCATCCCCAAGGCGCTGCACGAGTACCTGCCGACCGGCAAGCGGGTCACGGCGCTCGACAGTCCGATCATCTGGAAGGTCTCCGACCCGGCGCTCGGGCCGAAGTTCGACCCGGCGGGGAACATCTACATCGCCGAGATCGTCCGGCCCAAGGGCTGGAAGCAGCCGCCGGAGCTCAAGGGGGAACTGGCCAGCCACTACGGCAGCATCGTGAAGTTCAGCCCGAAGGGCGGGATGGTTCACTTCGACGGCGTCGATCCCTTCACCGGCCAGCCCAAGCTCGACCCGGCGCTCAAGAGCTTCGAGGTCGACTTCGCGACCGGCGCCGGCAATCTGAAGCCCGTGAAGATCACCGGGGCGGAGTGGGTCCATCCGGGCATCGGCCACATCGGGCACTACAACTGCAACTGCGAGAACGTGACCTTCGACGTCGACGAGTTCGGCCGGGTCTTCTTCCCGGACACGCCCATGTACCAGATGCGGGTGATCGACACGGCCGGCAACGCCATCACGACGATCGGCGGCTACGGCAACGCCGACAACTGCGGGCCGGAGTCGGCGGTGATCGACGCCAAGACCGGCCAGCCGCGGCCGCGCCGCGCCGACGACCCCAAGGACATGAAGAGCCCCTTCGCCGAGCCGGACATCGCCATGTGCTGGCCGACCGGCGTGGGCGTCACCGACCGGCACCTCTACGTGGCCGACAGCATCAGCCGGCGGCTGGTCCGCGCCCGGGTGGCTTACGCCGCGGAGGAGAGCTGTCCGGTTGGACCCTGAGCTTGTCGAAGGGTGCGGCGAAATGGGGTGTCAGGTATCAGGTGTCAGGAACAGGCCGGAACGGACACGAGCCCGTTTTCGGCTGCATCCCTGCCCCGACACCTGACACCTGCCCCCCCGTCAGGGTCTTTAAGTTCTTCCCAGGATCAACGTTCCGCCCGGCGCGGAGGCTTGGGGCGAGCCGCGTCCCAGGGCCGAACATGCAACATCCAACACGCAACACCCAACATGCAACACGCAATGAAGCAGAGGAAAGGGCCGATTCATCTTGTTGCCCTTCTGGCGAGGGACGCGTACTTGCTGTGCTTGCCGCTGCCCATTGACAGATTCCTCCGACATTCACTGCATGTTGAGTGTTGGATGTTGCATGTTGGGTGTTCGGCTGCGGGCACTCTGAACCGCGAGAATTGAAAGGCCCCGGCCCCCCCGTTCCCTTCCTGGCGCTCCCGCCGGCGGCCGCTAACATATCCGGGATCTTTTCGGAGGATCCCGTCATGCCGCTGCCGCGCGTCACCCCGGAGATGGTCGCCGTTCGCCGCACCATGTTCCCGGAGCTCGAACGGGCCGGGCGCCGCTTCCGCCGGGCGCTGGCGGCCCGGCCCGCGGTCCGCCGGCTGCTGGCCCAGGTCGAGGCCATGGCCGCCGGGGGCCGGGCGGCGCCCGGGCTTCCTTATTCGCTCTACCGCCAGTTCCAGAGGACCGGGGACCGCGGGCGCTTCGAGGGCCCCTATTTCGAGCGCCGCCGGATGCTGACCGCCGCCGCGCTGGTCCACTTCCTGCGGCCGGGGGCGGGGACGCTCGACGCCTTGCAGGACCTGCTCTGGGCGCTGTGCGAGGAGAGCACCTGGATCCTGCCGGCCCACGAGCGCGGCGGGCTCGACCTCTTCGCCACCGAGACGGCCTTCGCCCTGGCCGAGACGCTGGAGCTCTTCCGCGGGGAACTGGCCGGCGAGGTGGACGCCCGGGTCCGGGCCGAGGTCCGCCGCCGGGTGACCGACCCGTTCCTGGCCGGGGCCGCCCGGAGGGTTCAGCCGCGCACGGCCGATGGCGCCGAGGACCTGGCCGCCCTGGCGCTGGGCACCGCGCCGCTGGGCATCCCCTTCATGGACGGCCACAACAACTGGACCGGCGTCTGCGCCTCCTCGACCGGGGCGGCGCTGCTGTACTGCGAGGGCGACCCGCGCCGGCTCTCGCGCGGCCTGAACCTGGTCCTGGGCGCGCTGGGGCGCTTCCTGGCCGGGGCCTTCGCCGCCGACGGGGCCAGCGACGAGGGCGTGGCCTACTGGCACTACGGGCTGATGAACTTCGTGGCCTTCGCCGAGTTGCTGCGCGGCCGGACCGGCGGGCGCTGCGACCTGCTGGCCGGCCCCCGGATGCGGCTGATCGCCCGGTCGCCGCTGGCCGTGCGGCTGTCGGAGGGCTGGTTCTACAGCCACGCCGACTGTCCGCCGCGGGCCGGATTCCACCCCGGGGTCATGGCCCGGCTGGCGGAGCGCGCCGGCGAGCCGGGGCTGCTCGGGCTGCTCAACGGGCCGCTGGCGGCCGGCTACCGCCTGCCCATGCTGCTCCGCGACCTGCTCTGGTGGGACGGGCGGCGCCGGGCCGCCCCGCCGGTCGGCGACGCGCTGCTGCCGGCGGTCGGCATCTTCCGGCTGCGCTCGGGGCCCCTGGTCCTGGCCGGCAAGGCCGGGCACAACGCCGAGAACCACAACCACAACGACGTGGGCAGCTTCGTGCTGCACTGCCGCGGCGAGGACCTGCTCTGCGACCCCGGCGCGCCGCCCTACACCCGGGAGTTCTTCGGCCCCCGGCGCTACGAACTCTTCGTGCAGGCCGCGTCCCGCGGGCACAGCGTCCCGCTGGTGGGCGGGGCCGAGCAGCAGCGCGGCCGGGAGTTCCGCGGCGCGCTCACGGCCTTCCGACCGGACGGCCCGCGGAAGTCCGCCGAGGTGGAATTCGCCGAGGCCTACCCGGTCAGGGGGCTGGCGAGGCTGGGACGGCGTCTGGAGCTTGCGCCGGGCGGGAGCTTCCGGCTGGAGGACCGCTTCGCCTTCTCCGGCCGGCCGCTGCCGGTCGAGGAGGCGCTGGTCACCTGGCTGCCGGTGGCCGTCCGGGGGCGCACCGCGGTCGTCCGCGGCCGGAGGAGCACGCTGACGCTGCGCATCGCCGAGCCGGCCGGAGCGCGCTTCCGGCTGGAGCAGTTCGACCTGCGCACCCACTCGCGGGAGCCCGTCCGGCTGCGGCGCATCGTGGTCGACCTGCCCGCCGCGTCCACCGGGGCCTTCCGGGTGGAGGGGCGGGTGCTCCGGCGCTTGCCGTAGGGGCGTCGGCGGCGAGAATGGCGGCGCAGAGGAGGTGCCGCATGGGCAGGTTCCTGAGAGTCCTGGGGCTCTGGATGGCGGCGGCGGTGCTGCTGGCCGCCCCGGCCCTGGCGCTGACCGTGGACGACCTGGTCAAGCTCCGCGATGCCGGGATGGGCGATCCGGTGCTGGTCAAGATGGTCCAGACCCAGGGGGTGGACTTCGAGGCCACCCCGGAGAACCTGCTCAAGCTCAAGGAGAAGAAGTTCAGCGACGAGGTGCTGCTCGCCGTGGTCGAGGCCGCCGCGAAGAGGAAGCCGGCCCCCGCCCCCGGCCCCGGCCCTGAGACGCCCGCGCCGCCTCCGCCGCCGGTCGTTCCCCCGGCGACGCCGGCGGTCCCGGTCGTGCCGGCAGTCCCTCCGGCCCCGGCCGATCCGGCGCCCGCGCCCGAGTCGGGGGCGGAGACCCGCAAGAACCCCTTCGCGCCGCGCGAGAAGAAGTGCCAGCAGTGCGGCAGCCGCGGGCTGCTCGCGTGCCCGCGCCACGGCCCGACCGAGTTCGTGGTCTCCAGCGCCGTGAAGGAGCTGCCGGGGTGCTGCGGCGGGGTCGGCTGGCTGGAGTGCCCCTCCTGCCGCGACGACCTGACCAGGGCCTCGCTCGGCGACCTGTCCAAGGCGCTGGCCGCCCGGCGGGAGCAGTGGAAGGCCATGGACAAGGCCGTCGGCGGGGAGCTCTTCCACGGCGAGACCCGCCACTTCTGCCTGGACGCGGACATGACCCGCGAGGAGGCCGGCAAGGTCGCCGCCTCCTGCGAGGGGCTGCTGCTCAAGCTCCGCGCGGCCTTCGGGCCGGAGGGCTTCGAGTTCACCCGCCCGGCCGACACCCGCATCGTGACCATCGGCCTGGTGGACACCTGGACCCGCTTCCTGGACTGGTACGGCGCGGACGCCAAGCTCGGCGCCGAGCAGAAGCTCCGCCTGGTGCGCACCCACGGCCTGAGCATGTACGGCACCCGCAACTACGTGATCTGCGTCCGCGAGCGGGCCGGGGCGGACTACATGCACAACATCGTCCACGGCTACGGCCACGTGCTGGTCAACCAGGTGCACGGCTTCAAGGGCCGGCTGCCGGCCTGGCTCAACGAGGGCTTCTCCAGCTATTCCGAGGCCCTGGAGATGGGCAAGCCGGTGGTCTGGTGCATCGACTACGACCCCAAGGACCTCGACCCGGGCATCCAGTGGAAGGAGTCCGTGCGCCGGGCCGCCCTGGCCGGCAAGACCACCCCGCTGCCGGGGCTGATGGCCAAGAACATGACCGAGCTCCGGGCCATCGACTACCAGCAGAGTTGGTCGGTGACCAACGCGCTGATCGCCGCCGGGCCGGACAAGTACCTGAAGTTCATCGCCGCGCTCAAGAGCCGCGTCGACCAGACCGAGGCGCTGGAGAAGGCCTACGGCTCCAAGATCGAGGACATCGAGCGCGGGTGGAAGGAGTACGCGGCGAGACAGTGACGGTTGAGGCTTGGAGGTTGGAGGTGGTGCAAGGTGCAAGGTGGAGGGTGGAAGGTGGAGGGTTGAGGGCCGTTCCCAAAGCCCAAAGCCCAAAGCCCAAGGTCCCTCCAGGGCCGTCCGTTCCGAAAGCCGAAAGCCGAATGCCGGGTTGCGGGTGGCAGGGGGTAGGGGGGGCGGGGCGTTTTGAAGAGAGCCGCAGATGATTGAACCGCAGCCGTTCCCCGAGGAGATCCTCCGGCTCGTCGCGGCCAACCGCGCTCGCGCCGGCCAGACCCGCGACTGCCTGGCCTGCGACGGCGGCTGCTGCGCGACCAGCGGCTTCGCGCTCTTCTGGAACGTGGCCCTGGCCTACCAGGCCTACGCGGCCGGCGACCTCCGCTTCCAGTTCGAGCCGGGCCTGGGCCCGCAGCAGTTCCTGCACACCTACTACGACGTGGCCCGGGTGACGCCCGAGGAGTGCCCGGGACTGGCCGAGCCCATGACGGTCTTCTTCCCGTGCTCCATCGTCAAGGGCGAGACGCTCACGCACATCACGCCGGTGGAGGGCACCCGCGCGCGGGAGGGCCAGCCCTTCTCGCTGCACGAGTACCTGGCCTCGCGCCGGGCGACGCGCGAGCAGCTGCCCTACGACTGGCACTGCGTCTTCTGGAACGGCGCGCTGCCGCTGCCCGGCGGCGCCGGCCGGACCTTCGGCGGCTGCTCGCTGCACACCAAGCTGGGCGCCACGCACCTGAGCGCCAAGCCGGTCGACTGCGTCTTCGCCGCCTGCCACACCCCGCCGGACCTGCACGCCCCACCCCTGGCCGAGACGCAGGCCTGGCTGCTCGAACTGGCCAGGAACTATGGTGGGGGCGGGGGCGGAGGGGCGGGGCAGGGATGAAGAGCGGGGTGGGGGTGACACTCGCAATACATAACCTTAAGGCGCGTATTTCGCGTTGGTTGCGTCTGCGCGGCGGGGTGTGACAGTTCTTTTACATAAGTAGGTCCAGGCGGGACTGGAATGGGCTGGCTGGGGCAGGAACACTGCCCCCGGGATAGCCTGGAATATTCGCCGGGCCAGAAATATCGAAAGGCGACGGCTGCCGGGCTGCACATAGGGCATGTGGGAATGAAGGGAGCCGGCGTGGCGGGATGGCTGTCCGGGTGTTTGGCGGCGTTGGCCTCGGTCCGTGGTCGTGGCCGCGGCCGCGGCGCCCGGCTGGCCTTCTGGGGTATCGTCACAGCGGCGGCCGCCGTCGGACTGTTCGTCGTGCTCGTCTCCTCCCCGGCGCCGGCAGCGGGCGGGGCCATGCCCCAGGAGGCCTATGTCTGGCAGCGCTCCTGGCGGCCGGCTGTGCGGGAGGCGCTGGCTCGGGCCGCGCCCCGGATGGATGGCTTCACCTGCCTCGCCGCCGAGGTGCAGATCCGCAACGGCCGACCGACCGCCATCCGCGTTCTGCCTGACTGGCCGGCGCTGGCCGCGGCCGGACGGCCGGTCGGCCTGGCCCTGCGGATAGGGCCGTATCGCGGCCCATTCGCCGAGGGCGATGCACTTGCCGATTTCCTGGCGGGCCAGGCTGCGGAGCTTCTGCGCGAGGCCCGCGCCGGAGGAGTCCAGCCGGCCGAGCTTCAGGTGGACTTCGACTGCGCCGAGTCCGATCTCGACGGCTATCGCCGGTGGGTGCAGGCCATCCGGGAGAGGGTGGCGCCGGTGCCCGTGACGGTCACGGCGCTGCCCTGCTGGCTGAAGCACCGCAGCTTCGCACGACTGGCCGCGGAGGCCGGCGGCTATGTGCTTCAGGTCCATTCGCTGGAGCGCCCCAGGAGCCCCGAGGCGGATGCCGTCCTCTGCGACGCCGACTCCGCCCGCCGGGCGGTTGAGTCGGCCGGCCGGATCGGCGTGCCCTTCCGGGTGGCGCTGCCCACCTACGGCTACGTGATGGCCTTCGATCGCGGCGGACGATTCCTGGGGGTGTCCGCCGAGGGCCCCATGGCCGCCTGGGGACCGGACGTCCGGTTGCGCGAGCTCCGGGCCGACCCGGCGGCCATGGCCGGGCTGGTCCGCGACTGGACGGAGAGCCGCCCGGCCTGCATGACCGGCTTGATCTGGTACCGCCTGCCGGTCGAGTCCGATGTCCTCAACTGGCGCTGGCCGACGCTGGCCGCGGCCATGGCCGGACGGGCGCCAGTCGCCTCGCTTAAGGCCGAACTCGGACGCCCGGAGAAGGGGCTGGTGGAGGTGGTTTTGGCGAACGCCGGCGAGGCGGATGGCCCCCCGGGCGCGGTCGTGCAGGTGCGCTGGAGCGCCGGAGAACTCCTGGCGGCCGACGCCATCGGAGGGTTCGACCTGTCCGGCAGGAACGCCAGCTCGGCCACGTTCTCGTCGCCGACGGGCGCGGCGCGATGGCGGCTGGCTCCCGGGCAGAGCCGGGCCATCGGCTGGCTGCGCTTTGCCGGCGAGCCGGAGGTGAAGGCCGATGTCGCGCGGTAACCGCCGGGTGATGCTCTGCGCCGGCGCGGCGCTTGCGGTGGCCGCCTTGCCCGCGGCTCTCCTGGCTTGCGGGCCGTTCTTCCCCAACCAACTCCTGGTCATGGGCGACCGGGCGCTGCTGACCGCTCCGGCGGCCTGTTTCCAGGACGAAATGCGCCGGATGAAGCTGCCGGCGGCGGCGCGCTTCAAGGCGGTCGTGCCGGAAAAGGCCAATCCCTGGCGGCAGACCATCGAGGCGGACCTTGCTGAACTGGGCAGGGCGCTCACGTCGTCCAAGGTCGCGGAGAAGCGGCGCGCGCAGATCCTGGCCGGGTACCGGACGCTGGCCGAGGCGCTCCGCTACGAGGCGCGGCAGAGCGAGACGCCCTGGGACCAGCAGCCGCCGGAGCGCCCGGATTTCAAGGTCCTCGAAGTCCCGGCCGGGCTGCCCGGCGAGTTTGAGGACTACATCCGTGGCGCGTTGCTCTGGCGCCAGGGCGGCCGGGGCGCCGAGCCCCGCGCCACCTGGGAGAAACTCCTGGCGCGGCCGGCCGGCGAGCAGCGCAACCGCAGCGTCTGGGCCGCCTTCATGATCGGCCGCAGCCTGCTCGACGAGGAGGGCGCCGGATGGGAGAAGGCCATCCCCTGGTTCGAGAAGACCAGGGCGCTGGCCGCCGAGGGTTTCGCCGACAGCCTGGGCCTAGCCGCGGCCAGCTGGGGCTGGCAGGCCCGGGCCGAACTGCACCGCAAGCGTCACGGCGAGGCCATCCGTCTGTACCTCGAGCAGCTGGCGGCTGGCGACGGCACGGCGGTCCAGTCGCTGCAGACCGCTGCCGGGAGCGTCCTGGATTCCGGCCCCGAGGCCCTGAAGGCGGCCGCGGCCGACTCCGCCGCCCGCGCGGTGGTCACCGCCTACCTGGTCTCGCGGGGCGGGCCATTCCACCGCGTCGATGAGAAGCAGGCCCGGGCCTGGCTCGCGGCGGTGGAGGGGGCCGGCAAGGAGGCTTTCACCGGGGCCGACCGCCTGGCCGCGGCCGCCTATCAGCTCGGGGATATGGACGGCGCCGGGCGCTGGCTCGAGCGCGCGCCGGACGATTCGCCCTCCGCCAACTGGCTGCGTGCCAAACTGCTCATGCGCGCGGGGAAGCTCGACGCTGCCGCCGGGCTGCTGGCCAGAGCGTCGCGCGGGTTCCCGCAGGACGAGCGCTGGGAGGACCGCCTGGGCGGTCTCACGGCGGGCGAGGAGCCCTCGGGCTGTTTCTCCGCGCGGGAACTGGTCCGCGGCGAACTCGGCGTGCTGCAGCTGGCCCGCCGGCACTACTCCGAGGCGCTCGACTGCCTGGCCCGCGGCGGCTACAGCCTGGACGCGGGTTACGTTGCCGAGCGGGTGCTCACGCTCGACGAACTGACCGGGTATGTGGATGCCAACTGGCCGGAGCCCAGGCAGCAGGCCGCGCTGCCGGAAAGGTGCGAGTTCCGCCACGGCGGCGGGGGCGGCCTCTGGCTGCGTTGGCTGCTGGCGAGGCGGCTGGTCCGGGCCGGGCGCTTCGACGCGGCGCGCCCGTACCTGCCCGCCGAACTGCGGCCCAGGCTCGACGAACTGTCCGGCGCGCTGGGCGAAGGGCGCGACCCGAAGAAGCCGCAGGCCGCGCGGGCCGAGGCGCTCTGGAGGGCCGCCCGGATCATGCGCCGTCACGGGCTCGATCTGCTTGGCACGGAGTGCGAGCCGGACTGGGCCTGGGCCGGCGGCAGCTACGAACTCGAGCCGGCCACCAGGCTGCGCGCCGGTCAGGACGGCCGCTGGCAGCGGCTGCGCGAGGAGATGGCCGCGGCCAGGATCAACGTCGGCAGCAGGGATGAACTGGCCAGACTGGCGCTCAACAAGGTTGCCCCGGAGGAGCGCTATCACTACCGCTACCGGGCGGCGAACCTGGCCTGGGAAGCCGCCGGGATGATGCCCGACGACTCCGATGCGACCGCCCGGGTGCTATGCGAGGCCGGCGGCTGGCTCCAGAACCGCGACCCGCAGGCCGCCGACCGCTTCTACAAGGCGCTGGTCCGCCGCTGCGGCCGGACGGAACTCGGCCGGGAGGCCGACCGGCTGCGGTGGTTCCCGAAAGTCTTGGAGCCGAAGTAGCTGTCTCTCGAAGATAACTGCTGGAGCTGAGCCGGCACTTCGTTGGCGGGGCGGGGCGGGGCAGGGCAGGGCAGCCGGGTGCGACACTCCTAATACATAACCTTAAGGCGCGCATTTAGTGGCCTTGCGTCTGGCGGGTGGGTGCGACAGTTCTATTACATAAGTGGGGCTAGGCGGGTCAAGGAAGGGCGGTTCGGGGCAGGAACGGGATGCCGGTCTATCGGCAGATCAGTCCATCTCAGCTCCGCTCAGCTCGGAGACCGGCTCTTATGCAGGTAGCTGTCCCCGGAATAGCCCGAGTCCGGCACAGTTCCCGGGGTTACCGCAGTCGGTACAGCCCTAGCAAGAAGCTTCTGCATGTGTAGCCATACCGCATCGGTGACATCCATGCCCCTTATCATAACCGCCAGCACCTCGTCTCTGCGTGCTTGCTCGGATGGATCGACGGCGCCTTCCTTAACGGCCTTGGCATAGGCCAGCTCAGCATCATTGGCCAGGGCTGCACTGGGGAACTGGAAAGCAACAACCAGTATCTGCTGATCCCTCGATTCGTCGGCATAGAGAACGAAGAGTGCCCGCTCCACGGCGGTGGCCAGCTTCTGACCGAACAACTCAAGGGCAAAGCCCTCAATGAACCTCCTCTCTCGGCTAATCTGCGGATTGCTGGATACGAAGGGCAGCTTGTCTTCGCCCTCCCATTTCGGGATGGTGAACCCCTTGGGCAAGTCCTTGGCCGGAAACACAATGTCTTGGAGCGTAGGACCAGAGTGGCTGGCATCCCCCTCTGACCGCCGGCATCCGGCTGCCGAGACAAGCGCCAGGGTACCCAATACGATCGCAGCCAGCTTGACTGTCAGCACACGTTCTGTCGTCACCTTACTCGCGCCCCCCGTGTTGCCGCAGAAGGTCTGTCAGAGAGCTGTACTGTTTCCGGAGGGCCAAAGCCAACGCGGTCTTCCCCTCGTTTGTCTTGGCATTCACATCAGCGCCCTTTTCGACCAGAACGCGCGCGATCGGTGTTCTGCCCAGGATACATGCCACATGCAGCGGGGTCTGACCAGCTTGCTCCCTGGCGTCAATTGTGGCGCCATTGGCCAACAGCAGGTCGACAACAGCGGCCTTGTCTCGAAGGACCGCTTCGTGCAAGGCCGTCATTCCGCCACCATCCGTGGCATTGACGGCAGCACCTCTGGCAAGCAGCAGCTTGACAGCGGGCAGATATCCGATGTCGGCGGCCAACTGCAGTGCCGGCCGGGTAGTTCCGTCGCGCGCATTAACGTTGGCGCCCTTGTCGATCAAGAGGGCCATGACATCCGGGCCATGTCCTACGGCGCATATTATGAGAGGAGTCTCACCCCTCTTGTTCTTGGCCTCTAGATCGGCGCCCTTAGCGAGGAGAAGTTCTACAAGCTTCCTGTCGTTCTTAAAGACGGCCCTATGCAGCACCGTCTCTCTCCATGAGTCTGGCGAGGAATCCCTTGCGTTCACATCCGCTCCCGCCTTCAGCAAGCGCTCAACCTCTGCGTGGTCGCCGTTGTTGACGGCTTCAATCATCGCCTGGTCCGTGTGGAACTGGCTACAACTGCTAAGACAACACGACATTAGTCCCACTGCAGCAGCAGCCATACGGAATGATTGTTTTAGCATGAATGCCTCCCTGCAAGGGGCTTCACTGTAGTCCTAACGCTTCTTCCGGAGTCATTCCGAGGCCAGCATCCGTTATCACTCGCCGACTCCTCGCCCCGGTCGAGGCGGCGCTGCCCCCGGTCCGCCTGCGGCGGGATTTCCGGGCTCGGGCTCGGCGTTGTCGGATTCATCCTCAACTCATTCAGCCTCACTTGGAGTATGCCCCGCCCGGCATGGCTGTCAAGCGGCATCGCCGGCCCGGATTCCGCAGGCCCGCCGGCGACAGCCAGATGTCCGTGACCTGCGTTGGTGGCTTAGCAGCCCGTTGAAAAAGTGGCGGGGATCGCGTTGCGTCCGAACGGCCCGGATGCAAGGCGCGAGGAGGAAGCCGTGTCCAACGCGACACGGCGAGCCCACTCCGCCGAAGCAGCCGCTTCGGCTGCGAAGGCCGGGCGACGAGCCCCTCGACGGTGCTCGGGGCCCTGAGCGAGCCCACCGGCGAGTCGAAGGGCAACGCCGCAGACGGGCCGTCCGGACGCCACCCGAAGGGACGCTTGATCTTGCGGCCTCATGCGGCGTCTCTCCTCCTCAGCGTGTCTCCCGGACACGCCTTCGTCGTCGTTCCTTGCCTGAGGCCACAATCTCAAGCGTCGCGACCCCGCCTCTTTTTCAACGGGCTGCTAGGGCTCACGGCTTCCTGGTCGGAGCCCCGTGGGGGTGATAGCCCATCCGCTCCTTGGGCGGGTCCTCCGGCGCTTCTGGCTCCATAAGCCGGCGGATGGCCTCGAAGACCACGGCGAAACTCTTGTCGTGCTCGACCAGTTTTCGCTCCAATTACTTGCGGTGCTGGCCGCGGCCCCTCTCTAAGGTCGCAATTTGCGACCTTAGAGACTCGAACTCCTTCGGCGTCAGTTGGAACATGAACTCCGGCGGGAAGCGATCCTCGTTGCGGCGTACCTGTTCGTTAAGGCGCTTGACCTCCACTCCGTACAGTTTGGCCAGGTCGCTGTCCAGCATGACCCTCTGGCCTCGCACAGAGTGAATGCAGCGTTCGATGCGTTCTGCGGATATGAGGCTGCCCATTTCCATTCTCCTTCGGGGCATTGCCCTATCCACGAGGCCGCCGGCGTCAAGCGCCGGGCCGTGCGCCGCGCTTCTCGCGCAAGATTTCCCATCTAGCCCTAAAGCCCGGACACACCTGCCTCCGATAAGTATCCCGGCGCGGGGGCTGCTAGGCGGTGCCGGCGTCCGGGACGGTCCCGGATGCCCCATGACCGTGGTGTCATCGCCGTCGGGCTGCCTGGGGGAACCTTGGGGACCTGGAGGACGGGGCAAGTCATCCGCAACTCGCGGGGCGTCAGCCGGCAGCAGCTGTACTTCTACCGGGTGATGGGGCTTATCGAGCCCGCGGGCCAGACCGGAAGCGGGCGCTGGCTGTACGACGGGCGGGTCTTCGCCCGCCTGGCCGAGATCGCCGAGCTCCGCAGGCGCGGCAAGACCCTCCGACAGATCCGCGAAGAGCTCTCAGCCGGCGGCGCTCCGCTCGCCCAGAGCCAGGGGTAGGCGCCATGTCCAGCAAAGTCATCATCCGCGATCCCAACGCCAAGCCGCGCCGCGCGCTGTCCAACGCCGAGCGCGGAGACCTGTTCCGCGAGTTCAAGCTCGGGCTCTGCGCCCTGGCCGCCCTGGCCATCCTGGTGGTCACGCTCTGCTGGGACCGCGGCCAGGCGTCCAAGGGCGGCGCGACCGGCGCCGGCGGCCCGCCCAACCTCACCGTCGTGCTCCGCCCGCCGCAGGCGCCGGGCAACGACGCCAACTCGAACACCGACAACAACGCGCCGGGGCCTCGCAGGGGGGACGAGGCCCCGGTTCGGCCCAACGGCAATGCCCAGCTGCCTCCTCCGCCCCCGCCGCCGCCGCCGCCTCCTCCTCCTCCTCCCTACCGCGAGTACATCGTCCAGAGGGGCGACGTGAGCCTGGAGCGCATCGCCGCCAAGACCCTCGGCGACCGCCGCAAGTGGGGGCTGATCATGGATGCCAACCCCGGCCTCAACGTCAAGAAGATGCGGGTGGGCCAGACGCTGCGCATCCCCAACAAGGTGGCGCCGGCTTCCGGGGCCGCCAGCCTGGCCCAGCTGCCGGCCGGCTCCGGGGCGGTGCTCAACGCCAACGGGCAGTGACGAGATTCCGAGTCTAGCGCGGCCGGAGACGGCCGTGCTCACGGGGGCGTCGGGGGGACGCCCCCGGTTGTTTTCCGGACGCACTCCTGACCGGACGAAGCCCGGGCCGAAGACGCTCCCGGGCCGGGGGAGGGCCGTCGCGCGGTTACCTGCCTGACCAGGCCCGCTCGGCGGCCTCGACCGTGTCGAAGCAGGGCACGAAGCGGTCGAGCCCAACCACGCGCATGACCTTGAGGACCGCGGGGCGGGCGCCGGCCGCGGCCATCTCTTGGCCGCGGGCGCGCGCGTCCTGGTAGAAGAGCATCAGGTCGCCCAGCCCGCGGCTGTTCAGGTACTCCAGGGCGGAGAGGTCCAGGACCATCCGGCCGGCCGGCGGGGGCGGCAGGCGCCTGAGGGCCTCGGCGAAGGCCTGGTTGTCCGCCGACTGGACCTCGCCCTCGACCCGGATTACCGCGAGCTTTCCGCGGGCCGCGCTGGTCAGCCTGATCATCTTCCGCCCTCCTCCGCGTCCGCGTCCCCTCCGGGCTGCTCCATCGCCGCCCTGGGCAGGCGGAAGTGGAAGGTGCTGCCCCGGCCCGGCGAGCCGTCGGCGCCCACCGTGCCCCCGTGGGCCTCGGCGATGCGCCGGGTGATGTACAGCCCCAGGCCGGTGGACGGCTCGCCGCCGGTGGGCACGGCGCTGGCCCGCGAGAAGGCCCTGAAGAGCGCCTCGCGGTCGCCGGGCTCGAGGCCCGGGCCGGTGTCCGACACCGAGCACTCCACCCAGTCGCCGCCGCCGTCGGTGGCCACCACCACGGTGCCGCCGGTCGGCGTGAACTTGAGGGCGTTGCCGATCAGGTTGGTGAGCATCTGGCCGGTCCGGTCCCGGTCGGCGCGGATCTTCCCGGCGCGCGGCGACAGGCTGGCGTCCAGGGCGATGCGCTTGCTCATGGCCACCGGGAAGAGCCCGGCCAGCTGGTCCTCGACCAGCATGTTGAGCTCGAACTCGGTCAGCCGCAGCCGGTCGCCGGGATGGGACAGCCGCGAGGCGTTGAGCACGTCGTTGACCAGCGACTCCATCTGCTCGACGCTGCGCTGCATGATGCCCAGCAGCGAGGCGGAGTCCTCGTTGACCCGCCCGGGCTGGGCCAGGAGCTCGGCCACCAGGCGCAGGCTGGCCAGCGGCGTGCGCAGGTCGTGGGTGGCCACCGACAGGAAGGTGTCGCTGGAGGCGGCCAGCTCGGCCAGGCGCCGGCGCAGCCGGGAGTTCTCCTTGCGGAGATCGGCCAGTTCGCCGCCGGGGGGCAGATCGGTCATGGGCGCTGGACCTCCATATCCTCTCTTCAGTAGTCCCGGACCTTGGCGAACTCGTCGGCCATGGCCCGGAAGTTGTCGTAGGGCGTGCCCACGGCGATGGAGTGCGACGAGCCGAAGATGAAGCGCCCGACGCGCTTGCCGGCCTCCACCGTGCGGCGCACGGCCTTGCGGACGTCATCCGGCGTGCCCCCCTGGAGCACCTCCAGCGGCAGGTTGCCCCACAGGACCATGTCCGGGCCGACGATCTTGCGCACGGCCTCGAGCTGCATGCCCGCCGAGACCTGGATCGACTGGTAGGAGGGATAGCCGATCTCGACGAAGATGGGCAGGAGCTGGGTGTTGTTGCCGCAGGAGTGCTTGATGATCCGCAGGCCCCGGGCGGTCACCGCCCGGACCCGCTCCTTGGCGTAGGGCGCCACGAAGCGCCGGAAGTGCTCCGGGCTGATGAAGGGCCCGGAGTTGAAGGCGAAGTCCGCGCCCCAGCGCGCCCCGGACTGCCCCGGGCGGATCATGTGCCGGTCGGCGGCGCACTGCACGGCGCAGTCGTGCCGGACCATGCGCTCGACCAGGTCGGGGTTCTCGATGAGCTCGACCATGCCGCGCTGCATGCCGCCGAAGAAGGGCAGGCCGATCTCCCCGCCGCACGGCCCGGCCACGAAGCGCTCGGTCCCGTGCGCGGCGATCACCGCGTCGACGGCCTCGAAGCGGGAGGGGTGGGGGGCTTGGGGCTCGCGCCAGCCGGCCTCGCCGGGAAGCGGGAAGTCCTCGGCGCGGAAGGGCCGGGTCCACTCCGCCGGGTCCTCGACGCAGGTCAGGTCCTTGGTGGCCTCGGAGTACTTGTAGACCCGCCCGTCGGCGAAGCGCCAGGTTTTGGCGTCAACCTGTTCGGGAGCCTTCGGGCGGTCGCCGGCCTCGCCGGCGTCCCAGGAGGCGTCGGCCAGGCAGATGACGTCCAGGCAGTCGATCTTCGCGTAGAACTCGATGGCGTCGCGCTTCCAGGACTCGACCACCTCCGCGCGGCGGCCCTGCCAGAGGGCGATGCGGCTCTTGGCCTTGGCGCGCAGGTAGGTCGGCCGGCCGAGCACGGCCTCGACCACGTCGCAGTCCACCGACCACTCGCCCCAGGGAATGCGGTCGGGCGGCTTACCGTCGAAGACCGCCAGGACCCGCTCGCGGGAGTTCATGAGGACATCCTTTGTGAGAAAACGACAGCATGATTGCCAACCACAGAGGACACAGAGGACGCGGAGGACAGCAACGGCGCGGATCGAGTCCCGGTATCAGACAGTCTGCGATTCACGTTGTCCTCTGTGTACTCCGTGTCATCTGTGGTTGGCTCACTTCACGGCGGACCTGAGCTGGGCGTACTCCAGGAGGAAGAGCGCGGCGTGGGCTGTCGTCTCCGGGCGCACCGAACCGGCCAGGGGGCTGGTCCGGAAGCCGCCGATGGTCGCATCGGGCTTGGGCAGGGCGTAGGCGTTCTCCGGCCGGTACTGGTTGAGGATCACGAAGCCGGCGGCCAGGTCGAGCGCCTGCTCGATCCGCGCGGCGGCCTCGGCCTTGCCCAGGCGCCTGGCGGTCCGGAGCGCGGCGGAGAGCCCCTCGCCCCGCGCGGCGGTCATGGCCACGGTCGGCGGATCGGACTCGTCCATCCCGCCGATTAGGTCCGGGAAGCGGGTCTTCCCGGGGGTGACCTGGCCGGCCACCGTCGCGTCGGCCAGCGCCAGCAGATGGCCGGAAAGCTCCGCGTCGGGCTCAACCGCGGTGAGGGCGTCGAGCGCCTGCATCAGCCAGGCGTCGGGCGTGCAGAGCGCGGCGCCCTTGGCGCCCTTCCTGAGGCCCTCTTCGATGGCCGCGCGCTGGGCCGCGACCAGCCGCCTGGCGGCCTTGCGGGCGGCGGCGAGCAGTCGGGCGTCCTTCCTGCCGTCGAGCTCGTAGAGACGCACCAGCGCCAGGATGGCCTGCCCGGGGAAGTTCACCTCGGCCAGCTTCTTCACCGGCCGGCCCTGGTTGGGGTCGAAGTGGCTGAGGAACTCGCCCTCGGGGGTCTGCTGCGCCAGGAGGAAGTCGGCGAGGGCTTTCATCATCGAACGTTCGGAATCTTCGCCGCCGGCCCGCTCGCGCTCGCACAAAGCGACCAGAGCCAAGGCGCCGGAACTGACCAGGACCAGGCCATCGGCGTCAGCCTGGGAGCAATAGCCGAACTTGTGGCGCGGATCGATCTGCACGGCGGCCTTCAGTCCAGCCAATGCCCTCGCGTTACCCTCGGCGAGCCGCTTCCCGCTCTTGGTTTCGCCCCTGTTGCGGTCGTCCCTGGTCTCGGCAAAGAATGCCAGGGCCACCAGTGGTCCGACGTTCGGGCCGGCCTCGTTGTCATCGGGCCGATTGACGTAGGGGAGGAACGCCGCGGGGAGGCTTCCGCCCCCCCCATAGTTCGCTCTCAGCCACTCCATGCCGAGGACTGCACTGCTCCAGGATGCCGTGCGCGTCGGCGCCTCGATCAGCGCGTTCCCGCGGTAGAGAAAGACCGGCTCGGCGCCGTCGGCCAGTTGCAGGGCGCTGGTCGTCGCGAACTTGGCAAGCATCAGCTCGTTCTTCTTGTCCTCGAATCCCTCGGGGAGCCCGGCGCGGCGCACCAGCTTGCGGAGGTAGTCCTTCATGGTCGGGGCGTCCGCCAGGAACTGGTCGGGCGGCAGCAGGGCCAGGCCCTTGTTGGCCACGATAAGCCCCTCGACGCCGGGCACCAGCCGGGCGTCGGGCCCGCAGGGCGCGATGGAGGAGGCCAGGTCGATCTTGATTTTCGCGGCCTTGAGGATCGCCGGGTCGCCGTCGCCGAGCGCCGCGTAGGCCGCGGCCGCCGCCGAGAAGCCCAGCGTCCCGGCCGCCGCGAAGCCGAAGCGGGGTTCGGCGCCGCCGGCCGGGTAGAGGCTGACGATCACGTAGGAGCCGTTCTGGACAAACAGGCTCTCGGGCAGCTCTAGGTCCGAGAACTCGGTGAGCGTCTTGCGGCTGAGCTGGCCGCTCATCTTGCGCAGCGCGTCGGAGCGGACCAGCCGGAAGACGGCCCGGGCGTCCTCGACGGAGAGAGCGGGGAGCTCCGGGTCGGACGGCGGGCGGCGGAGGGTCAGGCCGTCGGCCCGGGGGGCCGGGCCCTTGATGACATTGCCGCGGTTGTCCACCACCACGCCGCCGGTGCCGTTGCCCTTGGGCTTGCCGTTGCAGCCGGAGAGGACGAGAAGGCAGAAGGATGAAGGCAGAAGGATGAAGGCAGGCAACCTCGACCAGGCCACCCGCCACCCGCAACCCGCGACCCGCAACTGCCGTCTCATAGCTTCCGCTCCTTCAAGTACCGCTTCAGCAAGTCCATGGGCAGCGCCTCGCGGCGCGCGCCGCCCACGCCCTCGAGCGTCTCGGCGCGGAGCGCGGCGTTGAGGTAGGCCTCCTCGGCGCTCTCGTTGGCGGCGTTGAAGAGGTCGGCGAGCCGGGCGTCGGGCACCTCGCGCCGGCTGATCACGCCGCGCTTCTCCACGTGCCGGAAGCGCTCGGCGGTGCTTACCGCCAGGACGATGTCCCCGGAGGCGTGCCCGGAGGCCAGCCCCGCGCGGCCCAGGCCCAGCGCCGCGCGCCGGGCCAGGCGCGTGAGCTGCCGGGCGGAGAGCGGCGCGTCGGTGGCCACCACGCAGATCAGCGAACCGGCGTCGGGGGCCTCCAGGTTGGCCGCGCCGCGCCGGCATTCCTCGGCGGTGAGCGCGGTGTGGGTCGGCAGGGCCCGGCCCGAGCGGACCATCTCGCGCCCGAAGGGCAGCCCGCCGACCGACAGGTACTGGATGCTGCCGGCGTTGGCCTGGACCAGCGTCCCGACCGTCCAGCCGCCGCCGCGCTCCGGGAGCTTCCGTGAGCTGGTGCCGATGCCGCTCTTGAGGCCGAAGGAGGAGAGCCCGGTGCCGCCGCCGACGTTGCCCTCTTCGACCGGACCGGACTTAGCGCGCCGCAGCGCCTCGAAGACCTCGCGGCGCCCGACGTGCCGGCCGGCGACGTCGTCGGCCCAGTGCGGGCTGCACTCCAGGACCGTGGGGCTCACCGAGTAGATCCGGGGATTGCGCTCCAGGATCCAGTCGATCAGCGCGTCGGCGACGCGCCAGACGTTGAGCGTCCCGGTGAGCAGTATCGGCGTCTCCAGCCGCCCGGTCTCGGCGATCTGCATCAGGCCCACGGACTTGCCGTAGCCGTTCATGATGTGCACGCCGGCGGCGAGCTTCGAGGCGAAGAGGTCGCCCGGCGCCGGGACGATGGCGGTGACTCCGCAGCGCACCGGACCGTGGCCCGGGCGGAGCTTGCCCTTGCCGCGGATCAGCGTGACCTGCCCGACCTTCAGGCCGGGCACGTCGGTGATGGCGTTCCAGCGGCCGGGCGGAATGATGCCCACGCCCAGGCCCAGGTCGCGGAGACGGGGACGGCCGTTGGAGGATGACAAGGGTGGCCTCCTGTGCAGGCGGCCGCAGTCTGCTGACTGCGGCCGCCGGGTCACTTCAGTTGCCGCAGCGATCAGCTACTTCTTCTTCCCCTTGCCCCCGCAGCAGCAGCCGCCGCCGCAGCCGGACGGGCCCTTCTTGTAGTAGCCGCGCATCTCCTCGAGGCTCATGGCCTTGTAGTCGGCGGCGTGGCCGGCCTGGCCGAACTGGGTCATGCGCTCGGCGATAACCTTCTGCATGGCCTCGCGGGCGGGCTTAAGGTAGTCGCGCGGGTCGAACTTGTCGGGGGTCTCGGCGAAGACCTTGCGGATCGCGCCGGTGACCGCCAGGCGGCTGTCGGTGTCCACGTTGATCTTGCGGACGCCGTTCCTGATGCCTTCCTGGATCTCCTTGATCGGCACGCCCCAGGTGGGCTTGAGCTTGCCGCCGAACTTGTTGACCACGTCCTGAAGCTCCTTCGGGACGCTGGAGCTGCCGTGCATCACCAGGTGGGTGGCCGGCAGCAACTCGTGGATCTTCCGGATGAGGCTGATCTTGAGGACCTCTTCGGTGGGCGCGGAGGTGAACTTGTAGGCCCCGTGGCTGGTGCCGATGGCCACGGCCAACGCGTCCACGCCGGTCTTCTGGACGAACTCGACGGCCTGCTGCGGGTCGGTCAGGTGGCTGACGCCCGAGCCGTGCCCGTCCTCGACGCCGCCGAGCGTGCCGATCTCGCCCTCGACGGTCACGCCGCGCTCGTGGGCGAAGTCCACAACCTTCTTGGTGACCTCGACGTTGTACTTGAGGTCCGAGGGGGTCTTGCCGTCCTCGAGCAGCGAGCCGTCGATCATCACCGAGGTGAAGCCCAGCTCGATGGCGCTCTTGCAGGTGTCGAAGCCGTTGCCGTGGTCCAGGTGCAGGGCCATCGGTATCTCGGGATAGAGCTCGGCCGCTGCCAGCATCAGGTGATAGAGGAACTTGTCGTTGGAGTACTTGCGGGCGCCGCGCGAGGCCTGGATGACCACCGGGCTCTTGGTCTCCCGGGCGGCCTCCATGATCGCCTGGATCTGCTCCATGTTGTTGACGTTGAACGCGCCCACGCCGTAGCCGCCCTTGGCGGCCTCGTCGAGCATCTGCCTCATGGGAACCAGCGGCATCTTTCTTCTCCCTTCCTGCGGATCCTTCCGGTGCCCGCGCACAAGACGCACGGGCCTTTCGCCGGGGGATTCTCTCGGTCCGGGGGCGAATGTCAACCGCAACCCGCGCCCGTCCTTGACAGGCCGGGGCGGGTCCTGCACAATGCGGCCATGCGGGAGAATGACATTAACGCGGAGGCCGGAACTATGCCCAATCGCGAGAAGTTCATGGAACTGGCCCTGGAGCTCGCCGAGGGCGGCTACGGGCGGGTGGCTCCCAATCCGCTGGTCGGCGCCGTGGTCGTCCGCGACGGCCGGATCGTGGGCACCGGCTGCCACGAGGTCTTCGGCGGGCCGCACGCGGAGGCCAACGCCCTGTCCGCCGCCGGCGAGAAGGCCCGGGGGGCCGACCTCTACGTCACGCTCGAGCCCTGCCGGCACCAGGGCAAGACCCCGCCCTGCACCGACGCCATAGTGAAGGCGGGCGTCGCCCGCGTGTTCTACGGGACCCGCGACCGCCACCCGCCGGCCAGCGGCGGCCTGGAGATCCTCAGCACCGCGGGCATCTCCGTCGAGGGGCCGGTCCTGGAGGAGCGCTGCCTCGAGATCAACGCCCCCTTCTTCAAGCACATCGCCACCGGCAAGCCCCTGGTGCTGGCCAAGTGGGCCATGACCCTGGACGGCAAGCTGGCCAGCAGCACGGGCGAGAGCCGCTGGATCTCGTCCGACGCCAGCCGCCGGCTGGTCCACGAGTGGCGCGGGCGCGCCGGGGCGGTGCTGGCCGGCATCGGCACCGTCCTGGCCGACAACCCGCTGCTCAACTGCCGGGCGCCGGATCTGCCCGACCCGCTGCGGGTGATCCTGGACGCCGGCTGCCGGACCCCGCCTTCTTCCCGGCTGTTCGAGCCCGACCCGGAGAAGCCCGGGGCGGCCCGCGTGCTGATCTGCGCGGCCGAGGGCGCGCCGGCCGACAAGGTCCGGGCCCTGCAGGGCGCGGGGGCCGAGGTGATCATGCTGCCGGCCAACGCCGGGAAGATCTCGCTCACCGCGGTGCTCGACGACCTGGGCCGGCGGGGGGTCAACCTGGTGCTGGTCGAGGGCGGCAGCGAGGTGCTGGGCTCGTTCTTCGACGCCGGGCTGATCGACCGGGTGCTGGTCTTCATCGCCCCCAAGCTGGTCGGCGGCCGGGCGGCCAAGCCGGCCCTGGGCGGCGAGGGCCTGCCCAAGATGCTCGACGCCGCCATACTCCGTTCCCTCAAGAACTACCGCCTGGAGGGCGACGTGGTGGTCGAGGGCAAGATCGGCAGCTGGGAGTGGGCCGAGCCGGTCAAGAAGGCCTGACCCTCCGGAGACCCGTCAGGGGGCCGCGGCCGCGCCGCGGCCTGGACTCCGCCGGCACACACCGCCTGGTCTGAAACCGTACCACGGAAACGCTGGACGCTGATGCGGTCCGGGCTAGAATCGCCCCGTGCGTGGCCGATTCGCCAGGATGCCAGCGCATGAAAGGAACCAGGCCCATGGCCAGGAACTCGATCCGCACCCGTGACCGTTTCGAACTCCGGCTGGCCGCCGACGGCGTCGTCGCCGGCGCCGCGCTGGACGGCAAGAGGCTGAAGCTGGCCGGGCCGGGCGGCTTCTCCGTGGTCGAGTCGCTCGCGCCCGACGGGGAGTTGCGCGATCACGGGCGTTTCAGCGGGAAGGTTGCGGCCTCCGGCGGGCGGCTGCGCTTCTCCGGCGCCATCCCGCAGGCGGCCCTGGAGCTCTCCGCCGAGCTCCGCGGCGGCGACTTCATCGACGTTCGCGGCGAGGTGCGCGACACCTCGGGCGCCGACCGGGCGCTGAGCGTCAGCTTCACTCTGCCGGTCGGGCTCTCCGGCTGGCGCTGGGAGAACACTGCGGCCCGGGCCGAGACGGTCAGCCCCGGGCGGGTCTATCCTTACGCCCCCGATGACTTCCTGTATCTCGGCAAGAAGGGCGACGGCTTCGCCGACGAGGACCACGGCAACTACGGCATCCGCACCAGCAAGCTGCCCTTCACTGCGGTTGCCAAGGGCGGCCTCGGCCTGGCGCTGGCCTATCCCGTTCACGAGCCCCGCGTCTTCCTGCTGTCCGCCTCGGCCGAGGGCCTGACGGTGACCTTCTCGCTGGGCGTCACGCCGATCACCAGGAGGTTCCCGAGCCGGGCCTCCTTCCGCTTCATCCTGTACCCGGTCGACGGCGCCTGGGGCATCCGCTCGGCGGCCGAGCGCTACTACGCCTTCTTCCCGGAGCTCTTCCGGGGCCACTGCCGGCGGCACGGGAACATCGAGAGCATCTCCAACCCCGAGAAGCGCCCGCCGCCCGAGCACCTGGAGGACATGGGCATCGCCTACAGCGAGAACGACTACCAGTGGACCAACGGCGAAGCCCCCGAGGCGTCGGTCCGGCTCGCCCGGAGCCTCGGGCTGGGCCCGAAGGACATGTTCCACTGGCGGGGGGCCTGGTACGGATTCTTCGAGGCGCCGGCCGGCACGACCCGCGACGCGATGCTCTCGGCGCTCAAGGCCCAGGCCGAGGGCCGCGCGCCGGCGACCTCCCACGGCCAGAACAATCAGTTCTGCGGATGTCCGCACGCGCTCAGCGCCAAGGCCATGTACAACAGCTGCCTGATCGACCACCAGGGCAAGCTGGAGCGGGTCCGCTTCGAGTATCCCCAGTACAACGGCTGGCTGCTGCCCTTCAACCTCGATCCGAACCTTCCCAAGCCGAACCGGGCCCAGCTGGCCACCGACTGGCAGTTCCGGTACATCCGGCGCTGGAAGGAGAAGGGGTTCCGCGGACCGTTCGGCATCGCCTTCGACGCGTTCGACGACTTCAGCGGCTTCCGCCGGCTGAACTTCCGGCGCGACCACCTGGCGGTGATGGACGTCCCGGCCACGTTCGACCCGGCCAGCGGCCGGGTCTGCCAGGTCAAGGGATTCCACGACTGGACGTGGCTCCGCGGACAGAGCGCCCTCGCGCACCGGGCGGGTGGCAGGGTGATGAGCAACGTTAACCTGGAGCACGCCATGATGTTCGGCGGGCCGCACCTGGACGTAGTCTTCCGCGAGCGCCGCGCCGACGACCACACCGACGAGCGCCTCTCCGTCCAGCGCATGCTCATGGGCGGCAAGCCCATCGCCTTCCCGGGCGGTTCCCGCGCCCCGGACTCCGCCGCCGCGTGGGTGCGCGAGGCCCGGAGGCTGCTGGCCTTCGGCATGGCGCCGGGGCCGAAGTTCTCGCGCTGGCAGGAGCTGCGTGAGCACATGCCGCTCTTCTCGCGCGTGGCCGAGGCCGGCTGGCGGCCGGTGCCTTACGCCCGGGCGAAGGGCCTGTGGATCGAGCGCTTCGGCGATCGCCCGGGACGGCTCTTCCTCGCGGTCCGCAACTGCGGGCAAAAGCCGCTGGCCTCGCGCCTGGAAATCGACCTGGCCGGGCTGGGCCTGGCCAAGTCCGCCGGGCGGCTCGCCGTCCGGCAGGTCTCGCCGGAGGCGGCGGTCAGACTGGCGCGCAGCGGGGCCAAGCTTTCGGGGACGGTCCGCGTGCCTGGCCGGGAGACGGTGGTCCTCGAACTCACCGCCGGCTGAGGCCAAAAGAAAGGGCCCGAGCCACAAGGCCCGGGCCCCCGTGCCGGGGGCGGCACGATTCCACGCTCCGCCCAGGAAGCACGGCCCGTGCCACCGCGGCGCCGGCCGGCGCAGAGCGGCCCAACCGCGCTTCCGCCGGGGCCTTGCGACGTCCTGCGCCGCAGCCCGGGGGATGCGCGGGGCCGCGGCGTGTGGGCGGATCCGGCAGGGCCGCGGGGAATCCGGCCACACGAGCTCCCCGGACCGCATGGCCACGGTCCTTGACTTGAACGGACCCGATGCAGCGCTATAATCCTTCGCCGCTCAAGGAGTCTGATCCGGCTGCCGGGGTCTGTCGGCGGCCATGGAGGAAGGTTTGGCTCTGCAACCTGCAAACAGCGCCGTCTACCTGCCGTTCGAGAGCGAGCTGGCCGAGCACGACCGGAAGATCCGGGAGATCGAGGAGCTCAGCCGCGCCAACAAGATGGATTTCTCGGAGGAGCTCCGCGTGCTCCGCGAGCGCCGCGTGGACATCGTCCGCAAGGCCTACTCCAACCTGGGTCCCTGGGAGCGCATCCAGGTGTCGCGGCACGAGCGCCGGCCGCAGACCCGCGACTACCTGGACCTGATCTTCACCGACTTCATGGAGCTCTCCGGCGACCGGATGTTCGCCGACGACCTGGCCATCGTGGCCGGGCTGGCTCGGCTCGGCGACGAGCGGGTCATGGTCATCGGCCAGCACAAGGGCCGCAACGTCCGTGAGCGGCACCTGACCAACGCCGGATCTCCTCACCCCGAGGGCTACCGCAAGGCCATGCTCAAGATGCGCCTGGCCGAGCGCTTCGCCCTGCCCGTCGTCTGCCTGATCGACACCAAGGGCGCCTTCCCGGGCACCGGCGCCGAGGAGCGCGGCCAGGCCGCGGCCATCGCCGAGAACCTCCGGGACATGTCCGTGCTGCGCGTGCCGGTGGTCGCCGTGGTCATCGGCGAGGGCGGCTCGGGCGGGGCCCTGGGCATCGGCGTGGCCGACCGCCTGCTGATGATGGAGTACGCCTATTACTCGGTGATCAGCCCCGAGGGCTGCGCGGCCATCCTCTGGAAGAGCGCGTCCAACGCCGCCGAGGCGGCCGCGGCCCTGAAGATCACCGCCGGGGACCTCGCCGAGATGAAGATCATCGACGAGATCGTCAAGGAGCCCCTGGGCGGCGCCCACCAGGACCCCAAGGCCGCCGCCGATACGCTCAAGGCCGCCCTCCTGCGCAATCTCGCCGAGATCAAGGGGCTGCCCGTCGACCGCCTGCTGGCCGAGCGCTACGCCCGGCTGCGCCGCCACGGGGTGTGGATGGAGGGCGCCGCGGCGTCCGCGCCCGCCGCCGCCGGCGGCTCCGGGGAGGCCCGCAAGTGAACTCCGCCTCCGCGCTCCGGCGGCCGGCCCTGGCCCTGCTCCTGGCCCTGTTCTGCTCGGCCGGCTGCGGGCCAGACGAGCTGGCCCCGCTGCCCGGCTGGGGTGCCGACTACGAGAAGGCCGCCGCTCAGGCCGCCGCCGAGAGGAAGCCGATGGCGGTGCTCTTCTCGGCCGCCTGGAGCCCGGCCGCCGCCAAGTTCGAGAGCCAGGCGCTGGCCGACCAGCGCGTGGCCGGACTGCTGGCCGGCCACGTCCGGGTCCGCCTGGACCTCGACCAGGAGTCCGCCCGCAAGACCGCCCTGGCGCTCGGCGCCCGGGATCGCAACGACAACGTCGGCGCCCCCTGGCTGGTGCTGGTCAGCCCCGAGGGCGAGCGCCGCTCGGTGGCCGGGCAGTGCGGAGCCGACCACCTCGCCGGCTTCCTCGGGACCCTGGGCCGCTGGCAGCCCCTGGCGGGGTGGGAGTCGGATCCGGCCGCGGCCGAGGCCCGGGCCAGGGAGACCGGCAAGCCGCTGGCCGTGCTCTACTCCGCCGCCTGGGAGCAGGAGGCCGCGGCCTTCGAGCGCCAGACCCTCTCCGATGCCAAGGTCGTCGCCGGCCTGGGCGCCTTCACCCTGCTGCGCCTGAACATCGCGGCCCACGCCAAGCGGGCCGAGGCCGACAAGGTCAAGGCTGCTCCCGCGCTGGTCCTGCCGGCGCCCGGCGGCAGCCTGGTCGTGCCCGAGAAGTGCACCCCGGCGGCCCTGCTGTCCTGCGTGAGCGCGCTGGGCGGCAAGCCGCGGGACCTGCCGGGCTGGTCCGCCGACCGCGAGGCCGCCCGCAAGCAGGCCGGGGCCGAGGGCAAGCCGCTGGCCCTGCTGCTCGACTCGGCCGACTGGCCGTGCGCCAAGTTCGCGGGGGCCATCCAGGACTCCCCCGACGCGACCAAGGCGCTGGAGCCCTTCGTCCGGGTCCGCGTCGACTTCGCCGGCATCTCCGAGAAGGACCGCGCCGACTGGCAGGCCAACAAGGCCCCCTGCCTGGTGCTGTTCGACGCCGCCGGCAAGCGCTACGGGACCTACGGGCTCAAGAACGCGGCCGAGGCCCCGGAGCGGATCGCCGAGCGCGTCGCCGACGGGCTGAAGATGGCCGCCGCCAAGACGGGTTCCTGAGCGCCGCACATGCCGCACCGCGCGATGCTGACGCCCGCGGATGACCTGTTCGGCAGAGTCGCGCTGTTCAACAGCCTGGTTACCCTCGATCAGATAATCGAGTGCGCCCGGGTGATCGGCGCCGAGATGGTGGCCGGCCGGCCGCGGCGCTCGCTGGCCACCATGCTGATCCTCAAGGGCTACCTGTCCGCGAAGGCCGCCGGTTCCGTGGAGACGGCCATCCGCCGGCGCCACGCCGGCAAGGGCGCCCCGGAGGCGGCCGCGTCCCCGGGCGAGGCGCCGCCGGCCCAGGCCCCGCCGCCCAAGCCTCCGGTCTTGTCCGAGCGCGCGCCGTCCGGCAACAGCCAGATCCTGGTGACGCTGGAAGACGACGGGTTCGTGGAGTCGCCCCAGACCGAGGACCGGCTCAAGCGCGTGGTGAGCCGCATCGCCCCCGGCCTGGTCTACCCGGAGCTCCTCAGCCACATCGTGCGGCACCGGCTGTCGGTCATCGACGGGCACGCCCTGGCTGCGGCCGTGGGGGAGAGCGAGGAGGACGTCTTCGCGGCCATGCGCTACTGGGCGTCCGCCGGCATCCTGCGCAAGGTTGGCACCCACCCCTACTGCTACGCCCCCGACCAGCGCGACGAGCAGGACGTCGCCTTCCTGCTCGAGGCCTGGCACGACTCGCGGCGCCACGCCCGGGTGCTGGGTTTCATCCTGGCCGCCCATCAGTAGAACCATCAATGGCACCAGGCACTTGCGGCCCGCAGATGGCCGGCTAGGATAGCCGTTCGGAACCGGTCTGCAGCCCCGGCTACGGCGGGGCCGCGAGGAGGGGTGCCCGAGCGGTCGAAGGGGCCGGTCTTGAAAACCGGTAGAGGTTTCGGCCTCTCGCGGGTTCGAATCCCGCCCCCTCCGCCAGCCTTCGCTCGCCGCGCAGCAAGAGCGACGGCTGCCGCGCCGAAGCCCCGGAGGGGCGAAGGCGGGCTTCCGCTCCCGGGCGCTGGGGAGCGCTGCGAGCGTAGGCTCGGCAGGCCAGCCATGGGGCCGCCGCGCCGGCCACAGGGGAGCGTGCATGGGACGCATCACCGTCGGCGAGGCCAAGCCGGGCATGATCCTGGAGCGGCCCATCACCGACCAGCAGGGGCGGGTGATCGTGAACTCGGGGGCCAGCCTCAGCACCCTCTACATTTCGCGGCTCGAGAAGTGGGGCGTGCGCGAGCTCTTCGTGGTCGAGGGCGCCGCGGCTCCGGCCGCGCCCGCCGCGGTCCCGGCAGCCGCTGCGGATGCCGAACCGGTCCCGGCCCGGGATCTGCCTCCGGGCGTCTATCGCGGGCCGGACCTGGCCGACCGCGTCCGGAAGACCTTCTCGCGGGTCCAGAGCGACCCGGTGATGGCCTCGATGCAGGCGGCGGTGCTGCGCGCGTTGTGCGGCGGGGCGGGCGGCCGGTGACCGTGGACACCGACCTGCTGCGCCGCCGGGTGGAACACCTCGACGGGCTGCCCACGCTGCCCACCGTGGCCAGCCGCCTGATCAGCCTGACCCAGAGCCCCCAGACCAGCGCCACCCAGATCGGCGGCCTGATCAGCCAGGACCAGGCCCTGACCGCCCGCGTCCTGCGGCTGGTCAACAGCGCGTACTACGGCTTCCCCAAGCAGATCAGCACCATCAACCACGCGGTGGTCATCCTGGGTTTCAGCCGCGTCAAGAACGTGGTCCTGGCCGCCAGCGTCTTCGGGATGAAGGGCCAGAACAGCCCCGGGCGTTTCGACGCCGCGGGCTTCTGGGCGCACTCGCTGGGGGCGGCGGTGGCCGCGCGCACCATCGCCCGGGAGTTCGGCCGGGGCGACCCCGAGGAGGCCTTCGTCTGCGGCCTGCTGCACGACGTGGGCAAGCTGGTGCTCGGACAGGTGTCGCCGGCCGACTACGACACCTGCCTGGCCGCGGCCGAGAAGAGCGGCGACCTGGTTCGCCTCATGGAGGCCCGGACCTTCGGGGTGGACCACGCCGAGGCCGGCTCCTGGCTGGCCGAGCAGTGGAAGCTGCCGCCCGCGGTGGTGGCCGCCGTGCGCCGCCATCACCTGCCGTCGGCGACCCGCAAGGACCGCGACTCGGCCGCCGTAACCCACCTGGCCGACATCGCCGCCCGCGCCCTGCAGATCGGCTGGGCCGGGGACCGGAGCATCCCGCCGATCGACCCGGCGGTGGCCGGCGAGCTGGGGCTGACCCCGGAGGTCATGGACAGGATGGTCGGGCGGCTGCTCGACGACCTGGACCGGGCCGGCGAGTTCTTCGAAATGCTCGGAGGCTGAGCGTCCGTGAGCGCGACTGACGGCATTCGCCCGGAAGACGACCGGCTCAGCCGGGCGGCGGGGGACCTCGGCCGGGCCCTCAAGGAGCTGCGCGCCTTCCTGCCCAAGGCCAGCCGCCTGGTGACCTGCGGGTCGGCCGAGGCGCTCCTGGAGGCCTCCGACGCGCTGCTCCTGGAGGCCACCGATTTCCTCTTCTGCCGGATCTACCTGGATGCCTCCCTGGTCTGCGCCGAGGACCTGCCCGGGCCCGAGGAGTCGGGCATGCGCCTGGTCCGCTCGGCCTGCCCCGAGGACATCCTGGTGGACTGGGACGTGGTCAACTGGGCGCTGTCCAGCCGCGAGGTCATCCTGCTGCCGGCCCACGACGGCGACTCCGCGGGGCGCAGCCTGGTGGTCGTGCCGCTCCTGGGCCGGGAGGCCCGGCTGGGGGCGGTGCTGCTCTGGGTCGAGTTCGACGAGCGCGGCTTCACCGAGCACGCCTCGGACCTGCTGGGCATCTACGGGCGCGGCTTCTCGGCGGCGCTGGAGGGGCTGGAGCTTTCCGCCCAGCGCGCGCGCTCCCAGGCCTTCGTCCAGAAGGTGCTGGAGAGCGTGCCCATGGGCATCTTCAGCCTGGACGCCCACGGGGCGCTGACCTTCATCAACGGCACCGCCGAGTTCATGCTGGCCGCCGCCCGCCAGGAGGTCATCGGCCAGGACCTCTCGGCGGCCTTCCGCCCGGAGGTCGCCGGGGCGGTCCGCCGGCTGGTCGGGCGCCTGGAGCGCGGCGAGGACCCCGGCGAGGAGGAACTGGAGTTCGGCGGCGGCGCGGTGGGCGAGACGCACTACGTGCTGGGCGTCTCCGCCAGCCGGCTGGTGCTGCCCGGCGCCCCCGGCGCCGCCGGATACGTCTTCGTGGTCCGCGACATGGAGGTGGCCCGCGAGGTCCAGCGCCTGCGCGAGGTCGACGCCATGAAGGACGACCTGCTCTCGCTGGTCAGCCACGAGCTGCGCACCCCGCTGGCCTCCATCATGGCCTATGCCGAGGCCCTGCTCATGGAGGGCATGGTCGACACCGAGGTCGAGCGCCGTGAGTACCTGGGGGTCATCCGCAGCGAGGGCGAGCGCCTCGGCCGGCTGATCAACGACGTGCTCGACCTGACCAAGATGCAGGCCGGCAAGATGGAGTACCGCCTGGAGGAGCACGACCTGCACGAGGTCCTGTCCCACGCCGTCAGTGTGGAGCGGGCCCTGGTCGAGAAGAAGGGCCTGCGCGTGTCCCTGGAGCCCGGCGCCGGGATACCGCGCCTGCGCCTCGACCGGGACCGCGTGATCCAGGTGGTCTGCAACCTGCTCTCCAACGCCGTCAAGTTCACCGACTCGGGCGGGTCGATCACCGTGTCCACCGCCCTGAAGCCGGCGGAGAAGGCCGCTCCGGCGGCGGTCGAGGTCCGGGTCCGCGACACCGGCATCGGCATACCGCCCGAACAGGTCCACAAGGTCTGGAGCCGCTTCGAGCAGGTCGAGAACGTCCGCCACCACACCGGCGGCACCGGGCTGGGCATGCCCATCTGCCGCCAGATCATCGAGGAGGGCCACGGCGGCCGCATCTGGCTGGAGAGCAAGGTGGGGCAGGGCACCACGGTCATCTTCACGCTGCCGGTGTGAGAACGGCCGGCTTTCGGCGTTCGGCTTTGGGCTTTAGGAGAGACGACGAAATGCCGATGGCAAGCCCCTTGCTCCCGGCCGTTCCGAAAGCCGAAGGCCGAAAGCCGAAGGCCGGGTTCTGCGCATCGAGGCCCTCATGAGCTGGTGGGAATACTTCCGCGAGGCGCTCAAAGGGCTGGCCGCCCACAAGGTGCGGGCCTGCCTGTCGGCCCTGGGCATCCTCTTCGGCGTCGGGTCGGTCGTGGCGGTGGTCTCGATCTCGGCCGGGGCGCGGGAGGAGGTCCTCAAGCAGCTGCGGGCCATGGGCGCCGACAACGTCATGGTGCGCTCCAAGCGGTCCTCCGGCGACCTGGCCCAGTGGAAGCGGGCCCGGGCGCGCTCCGGGGGGCGGGGGCTGTCCGTCCGCGAGGCCGAGGCCTTCGCCGGGCAGTGCCGGCTGGTGGAGACCTTCAGCCCGGTCAAGCGCCTCAGCGCCGTCGCCAAGAGCGGCGACCGCCGGGTGGGCGGCGAAGTGGTGGCCGTGCGGCCCGAGTTTCTCTCGACCAGCGGGTTCGCGCTCTCGGCCGGGCGCTTCCTGTCCCAGGCCGACGAGGAGCTGGCCCGGAGGGTCTGCGTACTGGAGGGCGAGGTGGCCCGGGCGGTGTTCGGCCCCGAGGCGCTGGGCCAGCGCGTGCAGATCGACGCCGAGTCCTACGAGATCATCGGCATCCTCGAGTCCAAGCAGGTCAGCGAGCGCAAGTACGAGGTCATCGACATCGCGGCGCTCAACCAGCGCATCTACGTGCCGCTGGCCACCGGGCTGGCCCGCACCACCCAGGACCGGCTGGCCGGGGAGATCGACGAGGTGGTCTACCGGACGCGGACCGGGACCGACCCCCGGGAGCTGGCCTCCGCCGCCGGGCGCTTCTACGAGGCGGCCCGCGACGCCGCGGACATCCCGGCCGAGGAGCGCGACTACGAAGTTACCGTGACGCTGGACCTGGTGCGCCAGGCCCAGGAGACCCAGCGCATCTTCAGCATAGTGCTGCTGGCCGGCGCCGGCATCTCGCTCCTGGTCGGCGGCATCGGCATCATGAACATCATGCTGGCCAACGTCCAGGAGCGCCGCCGCGAGGTGGGCATCCGCCGGGCCATGGGCGCCACCGAGCGCGACATCCTCCGGCAGTTCCTGCTCGAGGCCGTGACCATCTGCGTGGGCGGCGGCATCCTGGGCCTGGCCCTGGGCATAGGCCTGTCCGTGTGCATCAGCTACTGGGCGGAGTGGGCCACCAGCGTGTCGCTGTGGGGGCTGGCGCTGAGCCTGTCCGTCGCGGTCCTCGACGGCGTGGCCTTCGGGACCTACCCGGCCTGGAAGGCGGCGCGGCTGGACCCCATCGAGGCGCTGCAGTACGAGTAGCGGCAGTCCCGCGTTCTGAGTTCCGAGTTCCGAGTCTGCGGAAACTGCACCAAAGACATCAGGAACCGAGCTGTTTGCGGTTGTCCATTGCTGTGACGCCGCTAGAATCCTCAGCCATGCGCCCCCAACTCGGAACCCGGAACGCGGAACCCGGGACCCCATTCGGCCTGTCGCAGGCCGTCGCCCGCGCCGCCGAGTCGGCCCTGGCCGGCCGGGGCATCGCGCCGGAGGCCGCCCTGGAGCTCGCCGGGAGCGCCCCGCTCGACGAGCTGCTCTTCGCCGCCGGGCGGGTCCGCGAGGCGCACTTCGGCAACAGGCTCAACTGCTGCTCGATCCTTTCGGTCAAGACCGGCCGCTGCTCGGAGGACTGCAAGTTCTGCGCCCAGAGCGGGCATTACCCGACAGAGGTCCAGGCCACCGACCTTCTCGACGACGCCGCCGTCCGGCGCGCGGCGCAGGAGGCCCGCGACAACCGGGCCTCGGCGCTGGGCCTGGTCTCCTCCGGCTGCGGCCCGCTCGGCCCGCATTTCGAGGCCTACTGCGCGCGGCTGGAGGCGGTCAGGGACGAGGGCCTGACCGTCCACGCCTCGCTCGGGGTGATCGACGCCGCCGGGGCGAAGCGGCTGGCGGCGCTGGGGGTCAAGGCCTACAACCACAACCTCGAGACCGCCCGGAGCTTCTTCGGCCAGGTCTGCACCACCCACAGCTACGACGACCGCCTGGCCACGCTCGAGGCCCTGCGCCAGGCGGGCATCGCCCGCTGCTGCGGGGGGATTTTCGGCCTGGGCGAGAGCTGGGCGCAGCGCATCGAGCTCGGCGCCGAACTCCAGCGGCTGGGGGTGGAGCGCGTGCCCATCAACTTCCTGAACCCCATCCCGGGAACGCCCTTCGAGAGCCGGCCGAGGCTCCCGGCGCGCGAGGCGCTCCGCATCGTGGCGATCTTCCGGCTGATGCTTCCCAAGGCGCTCATCCAGGTCTGCGGCGGGCGGGAACTCGTACTCGGCCACCTGCAGCCGCTGGCCTTCGCCGCCGGCGCCACCGGCGTGATCCTCGGCAACTACCTGACCACCAAGGGCCGCCCGGCCGACGAGGACCTGGTCATGTTCCGGGACCTGGGCCTGGAACTGGTCACGGAAACGACGACAACGGACTGAACCGCCGATGAACGCCGATGAACGCGGAGCGAAATGCCGCAGGGGCGGGTTTCAAACCCGCCGCTACACAGATCACACGTATCGGCGTTTGTCGGCGTTGATCGGCGGTTGCATGTCGTTGTTGTGCTTGCCGGCCGTCGGCGGCTTCTCCTGTGGCTAAGGCGGCTCTGATCACCGGCGCCTCGCGGGGGCTCGGCCGCGCCGTGGCCGGGGAGCTCGCCCGCCGGGGCTGGACGCACCTGGGGCTGGGCTGCCGCACGGCAGTTCCCAGTTCCCAGATCGCAGTGCCCAGTGACCAGTTGCCCGGAACTGGGAACGGGGAACCGAGAGCTGCCGTGTTCCCCGGAGACCTCGCCGATCCCGCCGTCCCGGAGCGCCTCGTCCGCGAGTTCCTGGAGTTCTCGGGTGGGCGGCTCGACCTGCTGGTCAACAACGCCGGCGTCTTCCAGGCGCGGCTGGCCGTGGAGCTCGACGAGGCCGAGTGGGACCGCCAGGTGGCCGTGAACCTCTCGGCGCCCTTCCGGATGATGCGCGCGGCGGCGGCGGCGCTGGCCGCCTCGCGCGGCGCGGTGGTCAACGTCAGCTCGCTGGTGGGCATGCGCGGCGGGCACGGCGCCTCGGCCTACTCGGCGGCCAAGTGCGGGGTCGAGGCGCTGACCCGCACGGCGGCGGTGGAGTGGGGTGCCGCCGGCGTCCGGGTCAACGCGGTCATCCCCGGCTTCCTGGCCGACACCGACATGGGCCGGGCCAGCCTTCCGGCCTACGTGCGGACGGTCCTGGCGGCCAGCCCCCTGGGCCGGGCCGCGGACGTCGGGAGCGCCGCGCGGCTCATCGCCGACCTGGCCGGGCTGCCGGCGGTCACCGGGCAGGTCCTTTCGCTGGAGAGCCGCTGCGGTCGGGCCGACGCGCCGCCGTTCGACTCCGACTGAGAAGCGACGACGGGTGCAACCGCCGATGAGCGCCGATAGACGCCGATGCGAACAACAACCAAGACCGCTGGTTGCGGCTGTTCCTGCGATGGATGACTGCCGTTGTCATCGGCGTTCACCGGCGTTCAGCGGCGGTCTCAGGGCTGTTGTTTCATGACCCCCGTCGCCATCACCGGCATCGGCCTGCTCACGCCGCTGGGCGTCGGGCCGGGTGCCAACCTGGACGCGCTGCTGGCCGGGCGCTCCGGCCTGGCCGCGCCGGTCGATGAGGGGCTGCTCGCCTTGGGCGTGCCCGGCGTCGGCGCCGTGCGGGCGCCGACGGCCGCCGGGCTTGACCGCGCCGAGAGCCTGGCGCTCGACGCCGCCCGGGCCGCGCTGGCCGACGCGGGCCTCGCCGCCGGAGACCTCCCCGGGGACACTTGTCTGCACGTCTCCACCAGCAAGGGGCCGGTGGCGGCCCTGGAGACGCAGCTGGCCGGTCCGGGTCCCGTGCGGACCCCGGTCGACAGGTTCTCGCCCGGCTCCGCCGGCGCCGTCGTGGCCCGCGCGCTCGGCGTGCGCGGGGCGGTCGCGTGCTTCCCGGCGGCCTGCGCCACCGGGCTGGTCTCGGTGCTGGCCGCCGCCCGCGAGGTGGCCTCCGGCCGCGCCGAACTGGCCCTGGCCGGGGCGAGCGAGGCCTCGCTCACGGCCTTCATCCACGCCGGGTTCCTGCGGATGGGGGCGCTGGTCGTCGAACGACAGACTGCAGACCGCAGGCTGGAGGCTGGAGGAACTGCTGCCGCTACAGCCTACAGCCTGCAGCCTACAGCCTGCCGCGCCGTCCGCCCCTTCGACCGCTCCCGCCAGGGCTTTCTCCTGGCCGAGGGCGCCGCGGTCCTCGTGCTCGAGCCGGCCGGGCGGGCGGCGCGGCGGGGGGGGCGGGTCAGGGCCCTGCTCGCGGGCGGGGCCGAGGCCTGCGACGCCCACGACGCCGTCGCGCCCCATCCTGACGGCGCCGGCCTGGGCGCGGCGGCGGAGCTGGCCATGGAGCGCGCCGGGTGCCGTTCGGACGGGCTGGCGGGCCTGTGGCTGCACGGCACCGCCACCCGCGCGGGCGACGAGGCCGAGCTCCGGGCCGCGGCCCGGACGCTGTCCGGCGCCGGCCGGGCGGTGCCGGCGACCGCCACCAAGGGGCTCACCGGGCACTTGCTAGGAGCCTCCGGCGCGGTCGAGCTGGCCTTCGCCGCTCTGTGCCTCGAAGCCGGGCGGTTGCCGGCGGTGGCCAACCTGGCCGACCCCATGCCCGGAACCGGCGCGCTCCGGCTGATCCGCGGGGCGGCGCCGGCCATCTCCGAGCCCGGCCCGCTGCTGGTCCTGTCGGCCGGCTTCGGCGGGCACTGCGCGGCGGCGGTGGTCCGCCCGGCCTGAATCTGCGCTTGCGCCGGAGGGGGGCAGCCCCTAAGTTACTGGAGTCTTCCTCTTCTTTACACAGACCTTTTCAGAAAGGGGCCAGGCGATGGTCAGCAGCAGGGTCAGGGGCAAACTGGGTGGCAAGTCTGGGTCCAGGCCGGCCAAGGCCGGCGGCGCGGAGCAGGAGGTCAGCCTGTACCAGGCCGACAAGATCCGCTTCCACCGGGCGGCCGACCTGATGCGGTTGGATGACCGCGCGCGCGCCGCGCTCTCCGAGCCGCGCCGCGAGATCATCTACAACGTGCCGGTGATGGTCAGCCAGAGCCGCAACCCCGCCGAGAACGGCCGGGCCAAGAGCTTCCTGGCCTACCGCGTGCAGTACAACAACATCTACGGACCGTACAAGGGCGGGTTGCGCTACCACCCCCAGGTCTCGCTCGACGAGGTCAAGGCCCTGGCCGCGGCCATGACCTGGAAGTGCCCGCTGCTCGAGATCCCCTTCGGCGGCGCCAAGGGTGGCGTGGCCATCGACCCGATGCAGTACGGTCCGGCGGACATCGAGGCCCTCACCCGGCGCTTCACCTACGAGATGCTCACGGACATCGGCCCTGACCAGGACTGCCCGGCGCCGGACGTGAACACCAACGAGCAGATCATGGACTGGCTCTACGACACCTACTGCATGCACGCCTCCGACAAGTTCAACGTCTGCAACGCCGCGGTGGTGACCGGCAAGTCCGTGGCCTGCGGCGGCCTGCCCGGGCGCGCCCCGGCGACGGGCCAGGGCCTGTCCCTGGCCATCCGCGAGTGGGCCAAGGACCACAAGAAGAAGCCCTCCAGCCTGCGCGTGGCCATCCAGGGCTACGGCAAGGTCGGCTCCTACGCGGGCATCTTCCTGGAGGACATGGGCATGAAGCTGGTGGCCGTGGCCGACGTCCGCGGCGCCATCGCCAACCCCCGGGGCATCGATGCCCGCAAGCTCGCCGAGTACGTCAAGGGCCCCGGCGGCGGCTCGGTCGCCGGCTACCCCGGCGCGGCCAAGGTGAGCGACGACGAGTTCTTCTCGGCCAAGGCCGAGGTCTTCATCCCCGCGGCGCTGGAGAACTCGGTCACGGCCCGCACCGCCCGGCTGCTCAAGTGCCAGGTGGTGGCCGAGGGCGCCAACTGCCCGACCACCCTGGAGGGCGACGAGGTCCTGGCCGAGCGGGGCATCGACGTCCTGCCGGACATCTTCGCCAACGCCGGCGGCGTGGCGGTCAGCTACCTGGAGTGGCTCTTCAACCACGGGACGCACCTCTTCGATCTGGCCTACGTGGCCAAGTTCCTGTCCGACCGCTACGAGCGCAACTACAAGGTGATCGCCGAGGCCGTCCGGAAGTACAAGACCGACTGGCGCACCGCCTGCTACATCGTCTCGCTCGGCCGCATCGGCGAGAAGATCGTGCACCGGGGGCTGTACCCGTAATCCACTGGGCGAGGAGGCCAGGTTTATGCCGGAAAAAGTGACAGCGGTCTGCAAGTACTGCAGCAAGCGCCTGAATGTTCCTGACTCCATGGTCGGGCAGGTAATCAAATGCCCCGCCTGCCATGGCTCCTTCCGCTGCCGCAAGGAGGAACCTGCTGCGCAGACCGCCCCGGAGGCGGAGCAGGCTCCGCCTCCGGCATCGCCCGCCAGGACTCGCAACGGCGAAGTAGACCTGACTCCCAAGGACAACCCCAGCGGCCCTTTCCCTTGGAAGATGGCCGTCTGGGTCACGAGTGGCCTGGTTGTGCTGCTTCTGGGGTTCCTCTCGGTCAGCGGACTCCTTGGGTCCCGGGGGCCATTCAAGAGCATCGGCCCGTGCAACGCGCTGAGCATGGTGCACATCGAGACCGTCGACAAGTTCATTCTGCAGACCCCCTTGGAGACACATCCCAGCCTTCCCTTCAACCAGGAGATCAAACCCGACAAGGGCAACAAGCTCCATGTCCTCTGGATGAACACGGCGACCGGTTCATACCTCGTATGGGAAGTGCATAGAAACGGCAACAGGGTTTCGCCGAAGGTAATCCGGACCTTCGACGCCGACTCCGGCGGTCGGCCGGTCCGCCAGGGGATCGTGATAGAAGGGTGGCCCACTGTGCGGAGCTACGAACTGCTCTACGTGCCACCCGTGGGGGACAGCGCGGAGCAGTACAACGTAGTCGACACCTTCATCGCCATCCTGGACGGCAAACGGGTCCTGGACTCAAACGTCTCTGCGCTGGTGGTCGGGGGGCTGCAAGCCATCCCCGAGCCCATTGCCATCAAGGCCGCACCGCAACTCAGGAATGGTCTCAAGATGATCAAGGATGCCCGCTGGCGCAAAGAGGCCGAGACACTGCTGGCCAAGTGGGACGCGGCCGGGACCAAGACACCGTAGCATCCGCCCTGCACCGGCGCCGATGGCGGGCGGGTGGTCGCCGCCGGATCTAAACGCTTCGGCGACGGGTCGATTGACGGCCGGGAACGGAGGTCACCATGGCTCGGCTCAGGCCCTTCGCCGCCGCCTCGGCGCTGCTGTTGGCCGCCGGCTGTTCGGGCGGCGCCCGCAAGCCCGCATTGCCCTTCTGGGAGATGGAGCCCCGGCACCACCCGCCGACATCCTCGATCGAGCTCCGGCTCCTGCCGCGGCACCCGCGCCTGGTCTTCCGCTCGCCGGAGGACGCCCGCGGCGGGCGGACCTTCGACGCGGTCCGGCGGCTCTATGCCGCGGACCCCACCATGAAGGCCATCCTCGACAAGGCCCTGGCCGTGGAGGCCAAGAACCAGTGCCCGGCCATGCTGGCCGTCTCCTGGATGATCACCGGGGAGGACCGATACGCCGAGGCCGCCGTGGCCCGGATGGTCTCCGAGGAGCTGGGCAAGAGCGGCGAGCCCTACTACTCCAACATATGGCGGCACGCCCTGGCCTACGACTGGCTCTTCCACCATCCGGCTTTCACCCAGGAGAAGAAGGACGTTGTGGTCGCCAGGATCAGGGAGCGCCTGGCCACTGAGCTCGCCGACCTCGACGGCGACGGCCTGGCCCTCTGGCACGGCCGCACCCAGGAGGCCAACGGCGTCATGATCGCGGCGCTGGCCATCGGCGACCTGCCCGGGATGGAGCCCACCCTGCGCCGCGCGGCGGCCCACTACGTCGAGACCCTGAAGGCGCTCGAGTTCAGCGAGGGCTGGCCGGAGGGGGCCAGCTACTGGATCTACAACCGGGCCGGCCCCTTCGCGGTGGGCGCCGACTGCGCCATGACCGCGCTCGGGACCGACCGGATCGCGGGCATCTCCATCCCCGAGGTCATCGGCCGGCTGGGCTTCTGGCAGCTCTACCAGTTCGGGCCCAACAAGGTCTTCGAGCCCTACGGCGACTCCGGCGGATCCTGCCGCCTGGGCGAGACCGGCTGGTGGGAGCTCTCCACCGACTACTACGCGCGGCTCTCGAAAAACCCC